>Ga0265336_10000016_pt1 | contig 238832 bp, 211 predicted proteins | sample 42119metaG_FD_193583 | JGI IMG/M metagenome (GOLD analysis project Ga0265336, IMG submission 193583) | Rhizosphere microbial communities from Carex aquatilis grown in University of Washington, Seatle, WA, United States - 4-21-19 metaG | ecosystem: Host-associated > Plants > Roots >... | reverse complement strand
CGGTACCGTCACCGGCGGCACGCTGGACATCGCCAGCGGCGCGGCGCTCAACATCACGGGCGCCAACAGCGCCTTCGACGCAACGCGCATGGCCGGCACCGCACTCAACGTGGGCTACGGAGCCGACGCCAACAGCCTCGGAGCCTTGAACTGGGTCGGCGGCAACATCGCCGCGTACGGTGGCGTGGCGGCCAGTTCGCTCAGCTGGAGCGACATCGGGCGCCAGCTCGGTGGCAGCCTCACCGGGCACATGACCGTGTCGGGCGATGCCCGCATCGCGGGCGGCACGATCGCCGGCAGCCTTGCCGTGGGCGGGGCCGTCACGATGGGCAGTCCCACCTTCAACCGGGGCCAACTGACCGCTCGCGACATCACCCAGACCGGCCTGGCCACCGTCGGGACCGGCAGCACGATCACCGCCACCGGGACCTACACGCTGGACGACCGTGCCGAGATCGACACGCTCGATCGGGGCGTGCAGGTGCGCGCCGGCACCCTCGTCATCCCCGGCACAGCCCGTGCACTGCTCGACGGCAACACCGGCCAGAACGCGTTCGCGGTCGACGACCTGGTCGTCGACGGGCAACTGGCGATGTTCAACGTCGGCATCACGGCCACCAGCGCGCAGCTGCATGGCGGTAGCCGACTGGCCCTCGAGAGAAGCTCGCTGGCAGGCACCGTGACCAGCGCCGGCACCCTTGCCATCGATGCCGACGCGGTGGCCAGCGCGCTGGCCGGTACCGTCACCGGCGGCACGCTGGACATCGCCAGCGGCGCGGCGCTCAACATCACGGGCGCCAACAGCGCCTTCGACGCAACGCGCATGGCCGGCACCGCACTCAACGTGGGCTACGGAGCCGACGCCAACAGCCTCGGAGCCTTGAACTGGGTCGGCGGCAACATCGCCGCGTACGGTGGCGTGGCGGCCAGTTCGCTCAGCTGGAGCGACATCGGGCGCCAGCTCGGTGGCAGCCTCACCGGGCACATGACCGTGTCGGGCGATGCCCGCATCGCGGGCGGCACGATCGCCGGCAGCCTTGCCGTGGGCGGGGCCGTCACGATGGGCAGTCCCACCTTCAACCGGGGCCAACTGACCGCTCGCGACATCACCCAGACCGGCCTGGCCACCGTCGGGACCGGCAGCACGATCACCGCCACCGGGACCTACACGCTGGACGACCGTGCCGAGATCGACACGCTCGATCGGGGCGTGCAGGTGCGCGCCGGCACCCTCGTCATCCCCGGCACAGCCCGTGCACTGCTCGACGGCAACACCGGCCAGAACGCGTTCGCGGTCGACGACCTGGTCGTCGACGGGCAACTGGCGATGTTCAACGTCGGCATCACGGCCACCAGCGCGCAGCTGCATGGCGGCAGCCGACTGGCCCTCGAGAGAAGCTCGCTGGCAGGCACCGTGACCAGCGCCGGCACCCTTGCCATCGATGCCGACGCGGTGGCCAGCGCGCTGGCCGGTACCGTCACCGGCGGCATCATCGACATCGCCCCCTCTGCCACCCTCGCCGTGGCCGACGGCTTCGTCAACACGCCGAGCACGCGCCTGCAGGGCAGCGGTACGCTCCAGGTCGGCAACGGCACGGGCACCCTCGTCAACCAAGGCACGCTCGCGCCCGGCTCCGCCGGCGCGCCGGGCACGCTCGCGATCAAGGGGAACCTCGTCGAGGAGGCCACCGGTACCATCGTCATCGGCGAGAACGGGGGCGGCTCGAACAGCCTGCTCGCGGTCTCGGGCACGGCCACGCTGGCGGGCGCGCTGCTGGTCACCGCTTCGGCCCCGTCGCTGGCACCACTGCCCGGCAACGGCTTCAGCGCCATCACCTACGCCTCGGAGATGGGAACCTTCGGGTCGATCGCGCTGCCGTCCGGCCAGCGCAGCTTCACGAGCCCGTCGAGCGTGGTGGTGGTCCCGATGGCCGGCATCACGCAGATCGGCTTGGCGGCCTTCTCGTTCGGCCAGTTCCAGCTGCTGATGAACCCGCCGACCCCGACCTTCGCCCGCAAGCCGCTGTTCCTGACGCACCGTCCCACCCCCATCTCAGGAGCGCTGCACGGCGTTCCCGTCGCCACACCGTGAATTCCGATCTTCATTTCCCTGGGCTCGCCCGGCAGGTCGCTTGTGCCTGCCTCGCGGCCGCTGCCATCGCGGCGCCGGCGCAGTGCGCAGCGGCGACGCCCATCGATGCGACGTTCGCCGTGCGCAGCTTCGCGATCGACGGCCTCGCCGCCTCCGACGATCCGGCGCCGCTGCTCGCGCGGCTGCAGCGATTCATCGGCGACCACGTGGCCGTGGCGGACCTGAACGACGCCACGGCGGCACTCGAAGCGACCTTGCACGACCGCGGTCGACTGGTGCGCGTCACACTGCCGCCGCAGGATCTCACCGACGGCGTGGTGCACCTGCGCGTGCAGCCCGTGATCCTGCGCAGGCTCGAGTCGTCCAACCCCGCGGTGCTGGACGAGCAGCGCCTCCACCGCCTGTTGCCGACCCTGGTCGAGGGCGAGTCGCCGGACCTCCAGGCCGTGGCGCGCAACATCGCCCTGGTCAACGACAACCCGGTGCGCCACGCGACGCTCAACTTCAGGCAGGCCGATGCGGGTGCGGCCGCGCCCGGGCAGGTCGACGTCGTCGCCACGCCGGAGCTTGCCGCGACGCCCTGGGTCGCGTCGCTGCAGGTCAACAACGAAGGGCCGGCCGCGCCGACCCACTGGCACTTGCAGGGCGTGCTGGCGTACGCCAACCTGTTCGATCTTGGCCACGTGGCCAGCCTGACATGGACGACGGCGCCGGGCGCGGTCGACGACCTGCGCCAGTACGGCGCCTTCTACACCTTGCCGTGGTACGACACCGGCGCCTCGCTCAGCGCCTACGCCTTCCGCTCGACGTCGCGTACCGGGGCGGCCGTGGCCGGCCTGATCTCGGTCAGCGGCAGCGGACGCTTCGCCGGGCTGTCGATGAAGCAGCGCCTGCGCGCGCCAGGTCCGTGGATCCCGGCATGGAGCCTGTCGATCGACGACAAGCGCTTTGACAATGGTTCTGCGGTGGCCGGACAGGCCGCCGGCGGCGTGGTGCGCTCGCGTCCCCTGACGGTGGGCGCCACGCTGGACCTGGATACGCCGAGGGTACGTGCCACGCTGGGCGCCCAGGCGGCGACCAACCTGACGGGCGGCGCGGCGAACAACGATGCGGCCTACGCCGCGTCACGCCAGGACGCGCACGCCGACTGGCAGGTCGTGCGCATCAACGGCCAGGCCTCGGTACGCCTTGATTCGGGCGCCGCGCTGGTGACGCATGCGTCGGCGCAGTTCACGCACGACGCACTGATCACCGGCGAACAGGTCGGGCTGGGGGGCTCGGATTCGATCCGGGCGCTGGAGGTGCGGCAGTTCAACGGCGATCGCGGCTGGCAGGCCAGTGCAGAGGCCTGGTCGCCCGAGTGGGTCGCGGGGCTGCGCGTGCTGGCCTTCCTGGATGCGGGCCGCGTGCACGAGGCGCGACAGGGAGGCGCACCGCGACCCGGGGCAGTCGCTGCGGGCCTGGGCGCGCGCTGGACGATCAACACGCGCCTGTCGCTGTCGGCCGATTGGGGGCATGTGCTGAGCGGCGTCGGCGGAATCCCGGAGAGTGCCCGCCGCGTCTACATCGCGCTGGACGCCAGGATCGACTGATCGGAAGCAGCCGATCGCATGTCGACGGATCGAACCTAGCCTTCCGGGCGCATTCGAAGACTGCTTCGGGCGACTGCAGGCAGACCCGGTCTCGCTGCCTCGGCTCGCCCTGTCAGCCCCCCGCCGCGCCCCCCGGCTCGAGCAACCCGGGCCCCTGCCCCCGCGACGCGGGCGCATCCGCCAGTTCCCCGGCACTGGCCGCCGGCGCCGACGACGTGGCCAACGAAGGAGACGACTGCGCACCGGGAACCACGCCCTCGGCCTCCGCCCCCCCCTGCACAGGCAGCACGCGCACCACCCGCTGCGGGAACGGGATCTCGATCGAATTGGCGTTGAACAGCCGCAGCAACGCCATGTTGACGTCCGACCGCACGCTGCCCGTGCCGTTTTCCGGGTCCGTGATCCAGAAGGTGACGGTCAGCTCGAGGCCGTCGGAGGCGAAGGCGCTCAGTTGCACCGAGGGCTGGGGGTCGACGATGATGCGGGCGATGCCGGGCAGCACGGCCATGATCTGCGGCACCAGCGCGTCGAGGTCGGTGCCGTAGCCCACCTGCACCACCGTGCTGAGGGCCACGCGCGGGTCGGCCAGCGTGGCGCTCTCCACGCGCTGCGTGATCATCATCTCGTTGGGCACGATGGACTCGCGGCCGTTGAGCGCGCGCATCACCGTGTAGCGCGTGGTGATGTCGGTGATGCGGCCCTCGAAGCCGTCCACCTTCACCGTGTCGCCGATGCGCAGCGCGCGCTCGGCCAGGATCACGAAGCCGCTGACGTAGTTGGCCGCGAGCTTCTGCAGGCCCAGGCCCAGGCCGACGCCGATCGCGCCGCCCAGCACCGACAGCGCGGTCAGGTCGATGCCCACCGCCGACAGCGCCAGCAGCAGGCCGATGAACACGAGCAGCGCGCGCACGACGTTGGACGCAGCCTTGCGCCATGACAGCTGCTGCCCCGTCGCGCCCTTGAGCAGGCGCGTCTCGATCGTCGACGAGATCCACAGGGTGACCATCAGCACGATGCCCGAGACGATGGCGCCCTCGAGGATCGTGGCCAGGCTCATCGTGCTCGAGCCCATCTTCCAGTGCACCTCGTCCAGCGCGTCGATGACCGACGGCAGCACGCCGGTGATCCACAGCACCACGCCGCCCCAGGCCAGCCAGGAGACGGTCTTCTCGACCATGCGCACCACGCCCGAGAGCGGGAACGCCACGCGCATCACGCGCATCGTCAGCCGGATCACCAGCAGCGACAGCAGGATCGGCACCACCACCTTGAACACGGCCAGCGGCAGGTGCTGTCGCAGGCAGAACATGCGGGCCATCCACACCAGGCCCAGCCAGAGCGCCGGGAACATGACGCCGTCGAAGATGCGGCCGCCGAAGATGATGGAGCCGTGGCGCGGCACCGGGCCGCGCAGCAGCCGCGGAATGGCCCAGGCGATCGGCAACGCCCCGGCGATCAGCAGCAGCGCGATGTAGGCATAGGGTTGCTCGGCCTCCCGGATGAGGGCGACGAGTTCGGGCGAAAACCAGTTTTCCATGCGGCGATTGTGCGGGAGCTCGGCGACGGCGAGCGCGACCAGGGGACGACCCCGGTGGCCCGGCCGGCGCCGGGCCGCTCCGGGCGGGGATCGGACCATTTTGGCCCGGACTGTCGAATCGGCGCCGTGCCGCCCGTCGTGGGAATGAAGCCGCGGTCGCGAACCGCCTTCGCATTCCCTTGCCCACCCACCCAGGAGCCGCCATGACCGAGACCGTCGATCCCATCCCGCACGGCATGCACACCCTCACGCCGCACCTCGTGTGCCGCCAGGCCGCCACCGCCATCGAGTTCTACAAGGAGGCGTTCGGCGCCGTCGAGGTGGACCGCCTGGCCGGCCCGGACGGCAGGCTGATGCACGCGATGTTGCGCATCGGCGACTCGGCGCTGATGCTGGTCGACGAGTACCCCGAGATGCAGGCGCTCGGCCCGCAGGCCCTGGGCGGCTCGGCGGTGACGCTGCACCTGGCGGTCGTCGACGCCGACGCCTCGTTCCGGCGCGCCACGGCCGCGGGCGCCACGTCGCGCATGCCGGTGACGGACATGTTCTGGGGCGCCCGCTACGGCCTGGTGCAGGATCCGTTCGGCCACCTGTGGTCGATCGCGACGCAGGTGCGCAACCTGACCATGGCGCAGATCGCGGAGGCGATGAAGACTCAGCCGCCCGTCGAGGGCTGCAGCCCGGCCGCGTGAGCGGGCCGGTGCGCGCGTCGCGCGACGCGCGCTAGCGGGTGCGCGCCGCGCGCGCCCGCTCGAGCAGCAAGGCCTTCTCGCGCTCGTTGGCCGTCAGCGCGGCCGCGCGCTCGAACTCGGCGACCGCCTCGGCATGGCGATCCAGCCGCACCAGCAGGTCGCCGCGCGCGGCGTGCAGCAGGTGGTAGCGCGCCAGGCGGCCGCCGGCGACCAGGCCGTCCACCAGCGCCAGCGCGGCCACCGGCCCGGCGGCCATGCTCACCGCGACGGCGTGGTTGAGCTCCACGACCGGCGACGGCGTGCAGGCCATCAGTTCGCTGTACAGCGCCACGATGCCCGGCCAGTCGGTCGCCTCCGGCGTGCGGGCCCGCGCATGGCAGGCCGCGATCGCCGCCTGCAGCTGATACGGGCCCGGCTCGCCCTCGAACTGCTGCGCCCGCGCCAGCGCCGCGAGGCCGCGGCCGATGAGCAGCGGGTCCCAGCGGCTGCGATCCTGGGCCAGCAGCAGGATGGGCTTGCCGTCGGCGTCCAGGCGGGCGGCCATGCGCGAGGCCTGGATCTCCATCAGCGCGACGAGCCCGTGCACCTCGGCGGCGTCGGGTGCCAGTTGCGCCAGGATGCGCCCCAGGCGCAGCGCCTCGTCGCACAGCGCCGGGCGCGTCCAGTCGTCGCCCGCGGTGGCCGCGTAGCCCTCGTTGAAGATCAGGTAGACCACCTCCAGCACGGCGGCCAGGCGCTCGCGCAGGCCGTCGCCCCGCGGCAGCTCGAACGGCACGCGCGCATCGCCCAGGGTGCGCTTGGCGCGCACGATCCGCTGCGCGATCGTCGGCTCGGGCTGCAGGAAGGCGCGCGCGATCTCCGCCGTGCTCATGCCGGCCAGCAGCTTCAGCGTCAGCGCCACCTGCGCCTCGCGCGACAGCACCGGATGGCAGGCGGTGAAGACCAGGCGCAGCAGGTCGTCGCCGATGTCGTTGGCGTCGTCCAGCGCATCGCTGAAGTCGGGCACCACGTGGTCGCCGCGCGCGTCGGCGTCGGCGCCCAGCTCCTCCTGCTTCGCGCGATGCAGCGCGAGCTGGCGCAGGCGGTCGAGCGCACGGTTCTTCGCGGTGGTCATCAGCCAGGCGCCCGGGTTGTCGGGGATGCCGTCGGTCGGCCAGTGCTCCAGCGCGGCGACGAGCGCGTCCTGCGCCAGTTCCTCGGCCAGGCCGACGTCGCGCACGCGCCGCGCCAGCGCGCCGATGATTCGCGCCGACTCCATGCGCCACACGGCGTCGATGGCGCGATGCAGGTCACGCGCCATGCGGGCCGCCTCCGACCGGCGGGCACGTGCTCATCGGGCGCCGGACGCGATCCGGTCGCGCAGCCGGGCCTCCTGCTCGACGACCTCCCGCGGCACGATGGCATCGAATTCCTCGGCCGAGAACACCGGACGGATCTCGATGTCGCTGTCACCGACGTGCGGGTTCGGGCACCGGCGCACCCACTCGACGGCCTCCTCCATGGAGCGCACTTCCCACAGCCAGAAGCCGGCCACGAGTTCCTTGGTCTCGGCGAACGGCCCGTCGGTGACGCTGCGGGTCGCGCCCGAGAAATGCACCCGCACGCCGCGCGACGACGGATGCAGGCCGTCGGCGGCCAGCAGGATGCCGGCATTGGCCAGTTCCTCGTTGTACTTGCCCATGGCGATGAACAGCCGCGGATCGGGCATCACGCCTGCCTCCGAGTTCTCGTTCGCCTTGACGATGACCATGACTCGCATTGGGGTTCTCCTGTCGTTGGACGATGGCGGGCGACGATCCGTCCGCCGCCTCCTGTTGCCACGACGAGCGGCGCGCCCGCGTTTCGACACCCGTGCGCCGGCGGGCCCACTTCTTTTCCGCCTGCGGGCAGAATCGCAGCCACCGCCACCGACCCAACCTCGCGAAAGCCGCCATGCAATACCTGCTGCTTGTGTATACCGATGCCGACCTGATGGACAAGCTGCCGGCCGAGCAATTCGAGACCGAGATGCGCGGCTGCCTGCAGCACGCCGACGCGCTGGCGGCCGAGGGCAAGGTGCTCGGCTTCCAGCAGCTGCAACCCCCTGCCACGGCCCGCACGGTGCGCGTGCGCGACGGCCGCGCCACCGTGCTCGACGGGCCGTTCGCCGAGACCAAGGAGATGCTGGCCGGGTTCAACCTGGTGGAGGCCGAATCGATGGAGGAAGCCGTGCGCATGGCCCACGCGCTGCCATGGACCCGGTACGGGGCGATCGAGGTGCGGCCGGTGGGCGACATCGCCGCGATGCGCGCGCGCGTGGGCGCCTGAACCCGGCCGCGCGCTACACGCCCGCCAGCACGCGCACGTGCGCGGCCGCGCTGCGCGCCAGGGCGCCCAGGTTGTAGCCGCCCTCGAGGCAGCTGACGATGCGCCCGCGCGCATGGCGCCGGGCCAGGTCGACCAGGCGCGCCGTGATCCATTCGTAGTCGGCTTCCACCAGCCCCATGCGGCCGAGGTCGTCGTCGCGATGTGCGTCGAAGCCGGCCGACACGAAGATCATCTCGGGCCGGAACTTCTCCAGCAGCGGCAGCCACTGGTACTCGACGATCTCGCGCACCTCGGCGCCCTTGGTGTAGGCCGGCACCGGCACGTTGAGCATGTTCTCGCCCTGCGGCACGCTGCCGCTGAACGGGTAGAGCTGGTCCTGGAAGAAGCTCACCATCAGCACGCGCTCGTCGTTGGCGATGATGTCCTCGGTGCCGTTGCCGTGGTGGACGTCGAAGTCGACGATGGCCACCCGCTGCAGACCGCGCACGTCCAGCGCGTGGCGGGCGGCGATGGCCACGTTGTTGTAGAAGCAGAAGCCCATCGCGGCGTCGCGCGTGGCGTGGTGGCCGGGCGGGCGGATCGCGCAGAAGGCGTTGTCGGCGCGGCCGTCCAGCACCAGGTCGGTGGCGGCCACCGCGGCGCCGGCGGCGCGCAGCGCGGCCGCGCGGGTGTGCGGGCAGGCGGTGGTGTCGGGGTCGACCGCGGCCGGCGCGCCGTCGGCCGCCACGCGGGCGAACACCTCGTCGAGCTCGCTCAGGTAGTTGCTCGCGTGGGCGTGGGCGAGGTCCGCCAGCCGCGCCGGCGGGGCGTCGTCGTGGCGCACCAGCACGTCGGCCAGGCCGGTGGCCACGAAGTGGTCCTCGATGGCGTCAAGCCGCGCGGGCGACTCCGGATGGCCCGGCCCCATGTCGTGCCGCCGGCAGTCGGCATGGCTGAAGAAGGCGGTGCTCATCGCGGGCTCCCCGCGCGCCGTGCCGGCGCGCCGGCCTGTCTCGGATCGGTCGTTCTCATCTCGTCTGCCTGTTCGCGCACACGCGCTGTCTGCCGTTCGGCTATCGTCGGGTCATGACCTCATCGTTGCAAGCACGTCTGACAAGGCTGAAAAGCCAGATTAGCACGATCATCGTCGGCAAGCCGACGCAGATCGACGACGCGGTGGCCTGCCTGCTGGCCGGCGGCCATCTCCTGATCGAGGACGTGCCCGGGGTCGGCAAGACGACCCTGGCCCACGTGCTGGCGGTCTCCCTGGGCCTGAGCTTCTCGCGGGTGCAGTTCACCGCCGACCTGATGCCCAGCGACCTGGTGGGCGTGAGCGTCTACGAGCGCACCCGCGAGGCCTTCGTCTTCCACCCCGGACCGGTGTTCGCCCAGGTGCTCCTGGCCGACGAGATCAATCGCGCCGGCCCGAAGACGCAGAGCGCGCTGCTGGAGGCGATGGAGGAGCAGCAGGTCAGCGTGGACGGCCAGACGCGCCCGCTGCCCCAGCCCTTCTTCGTCATCGCCACGCAGAACCCGGGCGACCAGCTGGGCACCTACGCGCTGCCCGAGTCGCAGCTCGACCGCTTCCTGATGTGCATCACGCTGGGCTACCCCGACGCGAAGTCCGAGCGCGAGCTGCTGGCCGGCCAGGATCGCCGCGAGGCGGTCGCCCGGCTGACCCCGGTGATGACGCCGGCCGAACTGGTGGAGGCGATGGCCGCGGTGCGCCAGGTGCACGTGTCGGAGTCGCTGCTCGACTACCTGCAGGCGCTGATCGCCGCCACGCGCTCGGGCCACTGGTTCAGCGAGGGACTGTCACCGCGGGCGGGCATCGGCGTGCTGCGGCTGGCGCGGGCCCGCGCCCTGCTCGCCCAACGCGACTTCGTCAGCCCCGACGACCTGCAGGCGATCCTGCCGCAGGCCATCGCGCACCGGCTGCTGCCCGTGCCCGGCGCCGGCCGCGGCCGGCGCGAACAGGTGCGGGCGATGATCGAGTCGGTGGCGCTGCCGTGAGGGCCTGAGGGATGTCCGACGCCGTCTCGCCCGCCGCCGCCCCGCCCGCGTTCCTCGACGTGCGCGGGCGCTTTCGCGCGTGGTGGAGCGCGCGCATGCAGCCGCGCGAGAGCCAGACGCTGGACCAGCGCAACATCTACATCGTGCCCTCGCGCGCCGGCCTGGCGTTCTGCCTGACGCTGCTGCTGCTGCTGGTGGTCTCCATCAACTACCAGCTGAGCCTGGGCTTCGCCCTCACCTTCCTGCTGGCGGGCAGCGCGGCGGCCTCGATGCACATGACCCACGGCAGCCTGCGCGGCCTCACGCTGCACCTGAAGCCGCTGCTGCCGGCCTTCGCCGGCGACGCCGCGGTGCTGGAAGTGGTGGTCACCAATCCCGGCGCCAGCCGCCTGGGCGTGGGCTTCGGCCTGGACCTCGGCGCGCACCCCGTCCCGCTCGCCTACGCCGAGATCGCGGCCCAGGGCCAGACCGCGGTCCACCTGGGCTGGCTGGCGCCCGGGCGCGGCCTGCATGCGCTGCCGCTGGTACGCATCGAGTCACGCTACCCGTTCGGCCTGTTCCGCGCCTGGACGATCTGGCGACCGGCCGGCCGGCAGTGGGTCTACCCGCGCCCGGAGGCGCCGACGCCACCCTGGCCGCAGACCGACGCCGCGCAGGGGGACGACCGGCCGGCCGCGCGCGGCAACGGCACCGAGTTCGAGGGCGTGCGCGCGTACCGCCGCGGCGACACCCTGCGCCAGGTGGTGTGGAAGAAGGCCGCCCGCACCGGCGAGATGATCAGCCGCGAGACCGCCGGCGCCGTGCAGCGCGAGCTGTGGCTGCAGTGGGGCCAGGCGGCCGGGCTCGACACCGAGGAGCGACTGGCGCGACTGGCCGCCTGGATCCTCGCCGCCGACGCCGCCGGCCACGACTGGGGGCTGAGCCTGCCCGGCACCGAGCTGGCGCCGGACAACGGCAGCGCGCACCGGCACGCCGCGCTGCAGGCACTAGCCGCCTGGTGATGCCCGTGGCACGCCCTTCCGCTGCCGACCGCGGCCCGGTCGTCCTCGCGCATCCGCGCTGGCGCGCCCCCTCGCGCGAGGCGCGCGACACGGTGTTCATGCTCGCCCTGATCGGCTGGACGATCGCGCCGCACCTGTTCCACCTGCCGCTGTGGGTGGCCGGCCTCACCGGCGTGGTGCTGGCCTGGCGCGGCTGGCTGGCGTGGCGCCAGGGGCCGCTGCCCGGCCGCGCGGCCGTGCTGGGCCTGCTGGGCCTGGCCGCGGTGCTCACCTTCACGGCCGAGAAGACGCTGGTCAGCAAGGATGCCGGCGTCACCCTGCTGGTGGTGCTGATGGCGCTGAAGACGCTGGAGCTGCGCGCGCGCCGCGATGCGCTGGTGGTGTTCTTCCTCGGGTTCTTCCTGGTGCTGACCACCTTCCTGTACTCGCAGTCGCTGCTCACCGCGCTGGGCACCGGCGTGTCGGTGTGGGGCTGGCTCACCGCGCTGACGCTGGCGCACATCCCCGCCGGCCGGCCCACGATCCGCCAGGCGGCCGGCCTGGCGGGCCGGGCGGCGCTGATCGGCACGCCGGTGATGGTGGCGCTGTTCCTGCTGTTCCCGCGCATCGGCCCGCTGTGGCCGTCGGTCAACTCGGCCAACCGCACCGGCCTGTCGGACCACCTCGAGCTGGGGAACGTGGCCGACCTGGCCAATGACGACAGCATCGCGCTGCGCATCCGCTTCGCGGGCCGCGCGCCGGCCGCCGCGCAGATGTATTTCCGCGGCCCGGTGCTGGTCGACACCGACGGCCACGAGTGGCGCGCGCAGTCGCTGTTCGACGGCCGGGTGCGGCGCAACACGGGCCCGCGATCGGTCAGCGTCGACGAACGCGGCGTGCCCACGCCCTACGAGATGACGCTGGAGCCGACCGAGCTGACCTGGCTGCCGCTGCTGGAGCTCACGCCGCCGCAGTCCACCGACCGCAACGGCGACCCGGCGCAAGGCGTGCAGGTGCTCGACGGCGGCGACGCGCGGCCGCTGGCCGACCTCGACCTGCAATGGCGCACCCGGCGGCCCATCTCGCAGCGCCTGCACCTGCGCGCCGTCGCCGGGCTGGACGACCGCATCGTGGGCGCCACGGCCACCGACCTGCGCGACAACCTGCGGCTGCCACCGCAGTTCTTCCCGCGCACGCGCGCCTGGTCGCAGCAATGGCTGCGCGAGCACGGGGGCCTCGCACGCCAGGGCGAACCGGCCGACCCCGACGCCGTGGTCGCGAGCCTGTACCGCCACATCGGCAGCGCCGGCTTCACCTACACGCTGTCGCCAGGTGCCTACGAACACGATCCGGTCGACGAGTTCTGGCTCGATCGCAAGGTGGGCTTCTGCGAGCACTTCGCCACCGCCTTCGTCGTCGTGCTGCGCTCGATGGGCATTCCCGCGCGCCTGGTCACCGGCTACCAGGGCGCCGACGCGCAGCCCGAGGACGGCTGGTTGATCGTGCGCCAGAGCAACGCGCACGCCTGGGCCGAGTACTGGAACCCGCGCCGCGGCTGGGTGCGCGCCGACCCGACCGCCGCGGTCGCCCCGGACCGCATCGAGCGCGGCCGGGCCATCCAGCCGGCGGCCGGCTTCGTGGGCACCGCCATCAACTCGGTCAGCCCCGGCATGGTGGAGCGCCTGCGCGCCTGGCGCGAGACGCTGGACAACCGCTGGCGGGAATGGGTGCTGGGCTACAACCGCAACGCCCAGTTCGACCTGCTCAGGAAGATGGGGGTCGGCAGCCCCGACTCCGACGACCTGGGCCGCGCGCTGATGACGGTCATCAGCGTGGCCGCGGTCATCGGCGCCGGCGCGGCGTGGTGGGACTCGCACCGGCGCACGCCGGGCCAGCGCCAGACGCGCCGGCTGGCGGCGGCGCTGCGCCCGCTGCAGCCGCACGGCGTGCGGGTGGCCGGCCACGAATCGCCCGGCGTCGTCGCGGCCGCGCTGCGGCGGCGCTTCGGTGCACCGGCCGAAGGCCTGGCGCGCCGGCTCGACGCGCTGGAACGCCTGCGCTACGGGCCGCCCGCGGCCGCCGCCAGCGCCGACTGGAGCGGCATCAAGGCGGGGGCGCGCGCGCTGGCAGCCGCGCTGGCGCAGGCGGCGCGCACCCGGGACGCGCCGGGCGCGCCCGTCCGCCCCTGAGCGCGGACGCGGCGTGCACGCGACACCCGGCGTGCGGCGCCACGGCGGCGGCGGCCGGGCTGGCTAAACTGGGCCGATGATTCCCGCGCCCGAGCTCCGCCCGTCCCCTCCAACGAACCGCGAGGTCGGCGCGACCCGGCGTCCCCGGCCGCTGCCGCTGGCCGCCGTCGTGCTCGCCCTCGTCCTGGCCTGCGGCACGGCCGCCGCCCAGGCGGGCGCGAGCGCCCTGGCGGCGAGCGCGAGCCCGGCCCACGCGGCACACCGCGTGGCGAAGTCCAGGCCGGCCCCCGCGAAGAAGGGCAAGAAGAAGGGCAAGCCGGTCGTCGCACGCGACGACGATGCGCCCGACAGCGTCGTCTACGGCCGCCGCGACGACGTGCTCGCCTTCGCGGCGCAGGTGGCCGACGAACGCGGACTGGACCGTGCGTGGGTGGAGACCCAGCTCGCGCGGGCGCGCTACCTGCCCAGCGTGGCCAAGGCCATCATGCCGGCGGCGCCCGGCAACGCGAAGAACTGGGCCGCCTACCGGGCCCGCTTCATCGAGCCCAAGCGGCTCGCCGCGGGCGTGCAGTGGTGGCAGGCGCACGCCGCCACGCTGGCCGACGCGCAGCAGCGCTACGGCGTGCCGCCCGAGATCGTCGCCGGCATCGTCGGCGTGGAGAGCTTCTACGGGCGCATGACCGGCAACTACCGCGTGCTCGACGCGCTGGCCACGCTGGCGTTCGATTTCCCGTCGGGCCGCTCGGACCGCAGCGCGTTCTACCGCAGCGAGCTGCGCGCCTACCTCGTCTGGTGCGCGCTCGAGGGCCGCGAGGCCGACACCGCGCGCGGCTCGTTCGCCGGCGCCATCGGCTGGCCGCAGTTCATGCCCAGCAGCCTGCTGAAGTACGCGATCGACTTCGACCACGACGGCCATGTCGACGTCGCCGCGGGCGGCGACGACGTGGTGGGCAGCGTCGCCGGCTACCTGGCCACGTTCGGCTGGCAGCCCGGCGTGCCGACGTACTTCCCGGTGCAGCCGCCGACCGACATCGAGTCGCGTGCCCGCCTGGTCGCGCCCGACATCGTGCCCACGTTCAACGCCGCGCAACTGGCCGCCGCCGGCGCCCGCCTGCCCGAGGGCGCGCGCGAGTTCGACGGCCCGCTCGCGTTCGTCGAGCTGCAGAACGGCGACGACCCGCCCACCTACATCGCCGGCACGCGCAACTTCTATGCGGTCACGCGCTACAACTGGTCCAGCTACTACGCGATGGCCGTCATCGAGCTGGGCGCCGCGCTCCGGCGCGAGATGGCGCTGGCGCCCGCGGCCCGGGTGCTGCCGACCGCGCCATGAAGCCCTAGACCGGGAGCCAGGCCCCTTCGACGCTGCGCCACGCACAGCCGTAGGTGCGCGCCAGCACCGGCGCGCACAGCACCGCGTCGACCGGCCCGGCCTCCCAGCGACCGTCGCCGGACAGCGCCAGCACGTGGGTGGCGACGCGGCCGATCCAGCTCGGGTCGTGCGCCGTGGCGATCCACGCCTGGCGGCCCGACCCCGCCGGCACCGCGTCGACCAGCCAGCGGCCGACGACCTGCTGGTGGGCCGGATCCTGGAACGACACCGGTTCGTCGAGCAGCATCAGCGCGGCACCCTGCACCGTGCACTGGGCCAGCGCGACGCGCTGGCGCTCGCCGCCGGAGAGCTGGTCGACCCGGCGTCCGGCCAGCCCCGCGATGTCCAACGCATGCATCAGTTCGCCCGTGCCCTGCACGCCCGCGTCGGCCACGACCGCGCTGAGGGCCAGCGTGCGCTCCACGGTCAGCGCGAAGCGGTCCTGCGCCTGCTGCGGCATCAGCGCCCGCAGCGCGGCCGCGGCGCCGACGGGCCAGTCCGGCTGCGCGCGGCCCTGCCACAGGACCTCGCCCGCCCGGTCGGGCACGCTCAGGCCCGCCAGCGCGCGCAGCACCAGGCTCTTGCCGGCGCCGTTGCGCCCGATCACGCACCAGCGCTCGCCGGCCTGCACGCGCCAGTCCAGCCCCTCGACCAGGCAGCGGCCAGCGGCGCGCAGCGTCAGCGTGCGGGTCTCGAGCAGCGGGGTCGCGTTCATTCAGCAACCCTCCGGCCTGCGGCCTGCGGTGCGAGCGCCCTTCGGAGCGGCCGTGCGTGCGCTCATTTGACACCCCGCGCCAGGAACCAGATGAAGCACGGCGCGCCGATGAGCGCCATCACCGCGCCCACGGGCAGCTCCAGCGGCGCCGCGACCATGCGGGCCAGCAGGTCGGCCGCCATCAGCAGCGCCGCACCCGACATCGCCGACAGCAGCGCCAGCTCGCGCGTGCGCAGCACGCCGGCCAGCCGCCAGCCCTGCGCCACGACCAGGCCGACGAAGCCGATCGCGCCGGCCGTCGCCACCGCCAGCCCCACCGCCACCGAGGCCAGCAGCAGCAATTCCAGCCGCAGCCGGCGCACCGGCTCGCCAAGCAGCCACGCGGCGTCGGCGCCCAGCATCAGCCGATCGACCGAGCGCCCGCGCCACCACAGCCAGGCGACGAACAGGCCGGCGGCGGCCAGGTTCCACAGGCTCGCGTCGGCGCCCGACAGGTCGCCCACCATCCAGAAGATCGCGCCCCGCAGCCGCTCGTCGGGCACCAGCGCCAGCAGCAGCGTGGCGATGCTGCCGAAGATGGCCGCGAGCATCGCGCCCAGCAGGATCAGGCGCGGCGACGCGTCGTCGGCCACGGCCAGCGCCGGCCGCGCGAGCCACAGCAGCGCGAGGCCGGCCACCAGCGCGCCGGCGGCGGCGCCGATCCACAGGTGCACGCCCAGCAGCAGCGCCGCCAGCGCGCCCACCGAGGCGCCGCTGGAGTGCCCCAGCACGTAGGGATCGGCCAACGGGTTGCGCAGCAGCACCTGCAGGCTCAGCCCCGCCAGCGCCAGCAGGCTGCCCACGCCCGCGGCCGCCGCCACGCGCGGCGCGCGCAGCGACACGATCAGCGGCCAGTCCCAGCCGCCCGAGCCCAGGCCCAGCGCCAGCGCCGCCACGAGGGCCGTGGCGAGCGCCAGCACGGCGATGCGCAGGAAGGCGGGGTCGCGCGAGGGCATGGGCGGTCAGCCGGTCAGCGCCACTGTCCGCGCAGCGTGAACAGCAGGCTGCGGCCGGGCGTGGCGTAGCCGACGATCTCGGCGCGGCGGTTGTCGAACAGGTTGTCCACCTTGGCGGCGATCGTCCAGTTCGGCGCCAGCGGATGCGACGCGGTCAGGCCCACGACCGTGCGCGCCGGCGCGGTGGTGGCGCCGAACGTGACGGGGTCGGTGTCCGGGCGCCTGCCGGCGTAGCGCACGAACGCGCCGGTCTCCCAGCCGAGGAGGGGCAGCCGGTAGTTGACCGACGCGTTGGTGCGCGCGCGGCGCTTCAGGCCGGTGCCGGCGCTGTCGTCGCGCGGGTCCTGGAACGTCGCGTCGACGCCCAGCGTGCCCGGGCCGGCGCTGCCGTCTGCCCCCAGCTCGATGCCGCGGTTGTGGGCGCGGCCGATGTTGGCCTCGCCCTGCGGGTAGGTGTAGACGAACAGGTCCTTCTGGCGTTGCGCGAAGAACGTGGCGCGCGCCAGCCAGCCGGTGCCGGTCCAGTGCACGCCCACCTCGGCGTTGCGCGAACGCTCCGGCTTGAGGGACGTGCCCGCCACCGCGTAGGCCTGGTCGACGAAGGACGGCGCCGCGAACGCGGTCGCGACCTGGCCGACGATCTTCCACGCGGGCGAGAAGCGCCAGCCCAGGGCCAGCAGGCCGGTGTCGGCCCGCCCGTAGTCGGCCGCGTCGTCGTGGCGCAGGTTGGCCTGCACCTCGAACGCCGAGGCGAACGTGCCCAGGTAGCCCACGCGCACCGACTTCGTCAGGCGCACTTCCTCGGGCGTGGTGGTGTCGCTGTAGCGCTCGTTCTTGCCCTCCACGCCGAGCTGCACGTCCTGCTCCGGGGCGACGTTGAGGTTGACGTCCGCGCCCAGCAGACGCGTGCGGGCGGTGCCGCCGGACGTGTAGGCGTTGGTCGGATCCTGGTACTGGATGAAGGTCTCGCCGGCGCTCAGGTTGAAGTTGATCGCCGGACCGATCGCGTGGTGCGACTGCAGGCTGTAGGCGTCGAGGCTGGTCCTGATGTGGTCGTCCACCGACGCACCGCCGTAGGCGTCGTAGCGGGTGTCGGTGTCGGTGTGCGAGACGGAGAACTCGGTGCGCTGGCCCGGCGCCCAGGTCTTGCCGCCGCGCAGGGCCGCGCCGGCCTGGTGGGAGCCGTCGCGGTCGGGGTTGTAGCCCGGGTTGGTGGCCGGATTGGTGGCGTTGAAGCCGTCGCTCGCGGTGCCCGAGAAGCTGGCGCCCAGGTCGAACGGATGCGCGCTGTCGCCCCAGCGGCCGGCGATCGAGCCGCTGCCGACGAACTGGCCGTCGCTGCCCACGCCGAACAGCACGCTGCTGCCCGGACCGCGCCGGGTGAAGATCTGGACCACGCCCCCGACGGCCGCCGAACCGTAGAGGCTGGACAGGTTGCCGCGCACGATCTCGACATGGTCGATGTCGCCGATCGGCACGAGTTCCCACGGCGCCGAGCCGAAGTCGGCGCGCGACAGCGGCGCGCCGTCGATCAGCACCAGCACGCGGTTGGACGCGGCGCCGCGCACGAACACGCTCGTGGCCGAGCCGGCAGGGCCGGTCTGGGCCATGTCCAGGCTGGTGAGCTCGCGCAGCAGCCCGGGCAGGTCGGTGGCGTTGGCGGCCTGGATGTCGGCCTGGGTGATGACGGTGGTGGCCGGGAGCGCATCGGGCAGCTTCTGCTCGACGCGGGCGGCGGTGACCACCACCTGCTGCTCGGGGACGTTGGCGGATGCCTGGGCGAACACGGCCGGCGCCGCGATCAGCGGCAGCACGGCGGCGGTGGTGGAGAGGACGACGGACAACGCCGCGACGCGACCGTTCACGGGTGCGACCGACCCGGTGTGACAAGACTTCATGGGAACATTTCAGATGCAAACGTGGCGGCCAGCGTCCCCGCAGGTGCCACCGATCAGCCGGCCGCGCTCGCGCGCGGACGACCCCGGGCAATTGGCCGGTATCCGGGCTGGCGGAGAGGTAGCGTGTCGAGGGCCTTCCCATGCCTTCTTGCGAACGCACAGTGACCACGAGGAACGACAGCCGATGGCATCGCCCGGGGGCGACGCCATCCTCCGCGACCGTTGCGGGGGCAGCTCAGGTCGGGCCGATGCTTCGCAATGAAGACGACCCTCCTGATTCCCGTTTGACTCGGACAGCACGACAGGCCGTCCGGAGCACCAACTGAGAAGCACATCGTACCATCCGGCACGTCGACGCCGGCCCCGCGCGGCGCCCGCGCAACGCCGTGCGCCGGCTTCGTGCAGGACTTCATTCGAGGGCTTGCGAGCGGCCTTGCGCGAAGCTGGCGCCCCTACAATGGGTCTTTGCCGTCCCAGCGTCCCCGCCCCATGTCACGACTGCCGGATCTAGCCGAACGCATCGAACGCCTGCTGCTGCGCCACGAAGAGTGCAAGCGTACGAACACCTTGCTCGAACAGCAGTTGCGCGCCGTCACCGACGAGCGCGACAACCTGCGGTCGCGGCTGGCCGCGGCGCGCGCGCGCATCGACGCGCTGATCGATCGGCTGCCGGCATCGGAAGGCGGCCACGCTGTCGAGGCGAGTCCCGCCGACGCCGGCGACAGCCCCCGGAGCGTGCAGCCATGAAACAAGTCGAAGTGACCATCCTCGGCCAGAGCTACCTGCTCGCCTGCCCCGAAGGCGGCGAGGCGCTGCTGCAGACGGCCGTGGCCTCGGTCGACCGCGAGATGAGCGGCATCCGCGACGCCGGCAAGGTGAAGGCGCGCGAGCGCATCGCCGTGCTCGCCGCGCTGAACCTCGCCTACCGCCTCGCGGAGGCGCCGCGCGCCGCCGCGGCGCCGGCCGCCCCGCTCGCGGACGACGCGCCGCGGGCGCACCTGGAGCATGCCGAAGCCAGCGCGGCGCGACGCGCCGCGGCCGCGCAGGTGGACACGCTGATCGCCCGCCTGGACACCGCGCTCAGCGAAGACGGACAGCTCCTGTAATTCGCGTTCGTCAAGTGATTTTGTAGGCCCTCTTTACGTCTTTGATGCTCGCATCGGCGGCGCCCGGACGCATAGAATGGATTCGTCCGTCGCGTTCGCGAGGGTTTTATATTTCCTTGAACCGATGCTCTTTGAGCTAGGGCTTGGAACATCGTCTGGTTGGTGTGATCGTCTCGCGTCAGATGAACCCGATTCCAGACTGACCTCGCCCACCTGAACACCCCTGGGTTCAGGAATGCGGCCCGAGGTTCGCGGCGGACACCCTATTCCTTCGATCGAGATGCCTGCGTACTGGCTGATGAAAAGCGAGCCCGACGAGTGCTCGATCTCCGACGTTGCCGACGCCCCGGGCCACCGGGTGCCGTGGATCGGCGTGCGCAACTACCAGGCGCGCAACTTCATGCGCGACCAGATGCGCATCGGAGACGGCGTGCTCTTCTACCATTCGAGCTGCGCCGAGCCGGGTGTGGCCGGCATCGCGGCGGTGGCGAGCGCGCCCTACGACGACGCCTCGCAATTCGACCGCACGAGTCCGTACTTCGACGCGAAGTCCGATCCGGCCCGCCCGCGCTGGCAGCACGTCGACGTGCGGCACCTGGCCACCACGCCGCTGCTGTCGCTCAAGGCGATGCGCGCGCGGCCCGAGCTCGCCTCCATGCAGTTGCTCAAGCCCGGCAGCCGGCTGTCGATCACGCCGGTGACGCCCGCCGAGTGGCAGGCGGTGATCGCCGCGCTGGTCGAACTCGGCGCGAAGCCCGCGATCGCCACGCTCGTGAAGCCTGCCGCTTGAAGCGCGTCGACGTCGTCGTGATCGGCGCCGGGGCCGCCGGCCTGTTCTGCGCTGCCCAGGCCGGCCAGCGCGGCGCCCGGGTGCTGCTGGTGGACCACGCCCAGAAAGTGGCCGAGAAGATCCGCATCTCAGGCGGCGGCCGCTGCAACTTCACCAACCGCGACGCGTCACCCGCGCAGTTCCACTCGCGCAACCCGCACTTCTGCCGTTCGGCGCTGGCCCGCTACACGCCGCAGGACTTCATCGCGCTGGTGCAGCGCCACCGCATCGCCTTCCACGAGAAGCACCGCGGCCAGCTGTTCTGCGACGATTCCAGCCAGCAGATCATCGACCTGCTGCTGCGCGAGTGCGAGACCGGCAACGTCGAGCGCTGGCAGCCGTGCGCGGTGGGCGCGGTGCGCGCGCGCGCCGACGCGGCCCCTGGCGCGCCGCGCTTCGAGCTCGAGACCGCGCGCGGCCCGGTCGAGGCGCGCAGCGTCGTCGTGGCCACCGGCGGGCTACCGGTGCCGGCCATCGGGGCCACCGACTTCGGGCTGCGGCTGGCCCGGCAGTTCGGTCACGCCATCGTCGAGCCGCGGCCGGCGCTGGTGCCGCTGGTGTTCGACGCCGCCGAGTGGGCGCCGTTCGTCACGCTGGCGGGCGTGTCGCTGGAGGTCGAGATCGCGGCGGGCAGCGGCAGGCAACAGGCCCGTTTCGTCGAGGACCTGCTGTTCACGCATCGTGGCCTCAGCGGCCCGGCCGTGCTGCAGGCGTCGAGCTACTGGCAGCCGGGGCAGACGCTGCAGATCGCGTTCGCGCCCGGCACCGACTGGCCCGAGACGCTCGCGCGCGCGAAGGCGACGTCGCGCCGCCAGCTCGGCAACGAACTGGCCACCCACCTGCCGCAGCGCCTGGCGCAGGCCTGGCTGGCGCGCGGCGGCCTGCCCGACGAACGGCCCATGCCCGAGGTGGCCGACAAGCCGCTGCGCCAACTGGCGGAATCGCTGGCGGCCTGGCGCATCGCGCCCACCGGCACCGAGGGCTGGAAGAAGGCCGAGGTCATGGCCGGCGGCGTCGACACCCGCGAGCTCGACTCGAAGACCCTGGAAAGCCGGCGCGCCCCGGGCCTGCACTTCATCGGCGAGGTGGTGGACGTCACCGGCTGGCTGGGTGGCTACAACTTCCAGTGGGCCTGGGCCAGCGGCCACGCCTGTGCAGAGGCGCTCGTTGCGACCAGCTAGCGCATTCCACTCTTTCAGGGTAGAATCCTAGGCTTTGCTGGCAAACCGCGTGTCGATCTTTGTCCAACTTCTAGAAACCGGGGCGTCCAAGACGGACGCAGCGGGTCTGGACAAGGACTCCGAGCGCAATATCTCTCCCGAAGGATTCTTCGCTAAATGACCACCATCCGTGTCAAGGAAAACGAGCCGTTCGACGTGGCCCTGCGCCGCTTCAAGCGCACCATCGAAAAGCTGGGTCTTCTGACCGAACTGCGCGCCCGCGAGTTCTACGAGAAGCCCACGGCCGAACGCAAGCGCAAGAAGGCCGCGGCCGTCAAGCGCCACTACAAGCGCGTTCGCAGCATGCAGCTGCCCAAGAAGCTCTACTGAGAGTTTCCGGGAGCTCTCGAGCTCGTTTCCTCCGGGCTGGCGCGCAAGCGCCGGCACCGAGCCGAAAAAGCCCGTGCGGGACGCCGTAGCGGGCTTTTGTCATTTCCGTCCCGTATTACAGTGGCAACGAATCCCTGAAAGCCGATCCATGACGCTCAAGCAACGAATCTCCGACGACATGAAGGCCGCGATGCGCGCCAAGGAAGCCGATCGCCTGCTCGCGATCCGCAACCTGATGGCCGCGATGAAGCAGCGCGAGGTGGACGAGCGCATCGAGCTGGGCGACGCCGACATCGTGGCGATCGTCGACAAGCTCGTGAAGCAGCGCAAGGACTCGATCGACGCGTTCACCAAGGCCGGGCGCACCGACCTGGTCGACAAGGAAACGGGCGAACTCAACGTGCTGCTGGGCTACCTGCCCGAGCGCCTGGACGCCGCCGCCATCGCCGCCGAGGTGGGTGCCATCGTCGCCGAGCTGGGCGCCGCGGGCCCGGGCGACATGGGCAAGGTCATGGCCGCGGTCAAGGCCAGGCTGGCCGGCAAGGCCGACATGGGCCTGGTGTCCGCCGCGGTGAAGGCCGCCCTGAACAAGTAAACCCGGCACGACGCCGCCCAAGGAGCCGCCATGCAGACCGACCTGCCCCTGCGCCAGATCGCCGACGACGTGTTCGTCGCCCCGCAACTCGACGCCGCGGCCATGGCCGAGGTGGCCCGCCTGGGCTTCAGGAGCGTCGTCAACAACCGGCCCGACTTCGAGCACGGCCCCGGCCAGCCGACCTCGGCCCAGGTCGAGGCGGCCGCGATCGCCGCCGGCCTGCAGTACCGGTTCCTGCCGGTCAGCGGGGCCTACCAGTCGCCCGAGGAAGTGGCCGCGTTCCGCGCCCTGGTGGCCGAGCTGCCGCGCCCGTTGCTGGCGTTCTGCCGCTCCGGGACGCGCTCGGCGCACCTGTACCAGCTCGCGCACGGCTGAGTCTGCGGGCCCGTTCGGCGCGCGCTGCCGCCGCCGGACGCGATGCGGTCCAGCCGCACGGCGGCCTGGCACGTGTCGGCAGCGCAGCCGCGCCGGGCAGCCCGTTCGCTTCACGCGACGTTGACATGATGCAATCGGCAGGTTACGTCGAGGCTCGACAATGACGTTGCGGCGACTGCCGCGCTTCGCGTCACCCAGAGGCCAACATCATGCGCAAGACCCTCCTCGTCGCGACCCTCGTCCTGCTCGCCTGCGCGGGTACCGACGCGGGGGCGCAGGACCACGACCGCGGCGGCCACGATCGCGGTGCACCGCCCCCCGCCAAGGGCAGCCCCGGCCCGGCTCGCGGCGGTCCGGCCTGGAGCGGCGGCCACGCGCGCGGCTACGTCGATTTCGACGGCCGCTACGGCCACAACCACTACTACCCGTCGCGCGGCTTCGTCTACGGCTCGCTGCCGGTCGGCGCGGTGAGCGTCGGCTTCGGCGGCGGCAACTACTTCTTCCACGGCGGCGTCTGGTTCCGCCCCTGGGGCGGCCGCTACGTGGTGGTGCAGCCGCCGATCGGCATCTTCCTGCCCATCCTGCCGTCCGACTACGCCACCGTGTGGGTGGGCGGCGCGCCCTACTACTACGCCGACGGCGTTTACTACGGCCGCGCACCGGGCCAGGGCTATGTCGTGGTCGCGCCGCCGGCCGGTGCCGAGACCGCGCAGGCCGCGCCCGCGGCGCCGGATCCGATCTTCTACCCGCGCAACAACCAAAGCGCCGCGCAGACGGAGGCCGACCGCCGCGACTGCAACACCTGGGCGACGACCCAGCCCAGCGCGATGGCCGACGCCAAGGTGTTCCAGCGCGCCACCGAGGCCTGCATGGAAGGCCGCGGCTACACCGTACGCTGACCGGCGGGTGCCGCAAGCGGACGCGCCCGGCTCGTCAGCGAGCGCGGGCGCGTCCTTTTCTGCGGGGCCGGGCGCGGCCGGCGAACCGCCACGCGCCGTTCACGCGATCAATGCCAGCCGCGGTGCCAGCCGTATTGGGGATGGTGCCAGCCCCAGCCGAAGCGCGCGTGGTATTCCCAGCCCCAGCCCGGGCCGGGCGCCGCGTAGTCGGGGGCCACGTAGACGACACCCGCCGGTGCCACGTAGCCGCCACCGCCGCCGTAGTACGGACGCGCCGGGGCCACGATGCAGGCGGACAGGGAGGCCAGCGCGAGGCCGGCGACGACGATCGCAAGACCGTTCTTCATGATGAGTCCTTCTCGGTTCGTTGAGGCGCGCCACCTGGCGCCGATGACGCCGCGAGGGTCCCGGGCAAGGCGCGCACCCTGTGTCTCGACAACGGGCCCGTCGCACGGCACGTTGACCGCCCCCACCCGTTGCGGCCGAGCAGGAAGGCCTGCTTTACACGCGCCACCCATGACGGGTCCGGCAGGCGTTTACGAGGCTTTGCAAAGCGGAAACCCGATGCTTGTCATCGGTCGATGACACCCCGCGTTGAACAGACCAGGCGGCACTGACGCAGCCTTCAGGAGACCCGGATGAACTCGAATCGAACAATCGTGCGCTGGGGCGCGCTGGCCTTGCTCGTCACGCTGATGAGCGGCTGCTGCATCGCCCCCTGGGGCGGTCGCTACTACGGCGGCGGCCACTACTACCAGGGTGGCGGCTACCAGGGCGGCGAACGCGGTGGCGATCGCGGCGGCGACCGCGGCGGCGAGCACGGCGGTGGCGGCTGGCACCACTGATCGGCAACCGCGCGGTCGAAGCCGCCGCAAACGACGAAAGGCCGCTCGCGCGGCCCTTCGTCGTCGGCGCGGCCGCGCCGCTTCAGTGCAGGCTGCTGCGCCCGCGGCCCTTGGCGCCGCCGGGCGGCGTGGCGGCGGCCTTGGCATCGACGTTGCGCAGGATGTCCTTGCCGCTGATGCCGGCGAACAACGCGGCGGCACGCACCTTGATCTCCAGCAGTTCGCTGGCGCTCACCGAGTACTGGCCGGTGACCTTGTTGACGTCGACCCGGAACTCGACGTCCTTGCCGTTGTTCGACAGCGTGCCCACGGTGAACTCGTAGTCGGCGCTGTCGGCCGGCAGGCCGCGGCCCGCGAGGTCGTAGTCCTCGTACTCGATGCGGTGGATCTCACCGCTCGCAAGGTCGAGCAGGCCGGTCGACGCGATGATGTCTTCGCTCAGTTCATCTGCAATCGTGATCGGTACCTTCAGGTCCACAGCCAGTCCTTGTCTTGTTCTCGAAGCCGCGATTTTCACACGCGCGCCGGCTTGCCCGATTCCGGCCCGTCTTAGACCCGCCCGGCGTCGCTGACTGCCCGTGCGTCAGGCGTCCGCGCGCACTGTCGCGCGCACCAGGCGCGCGAAGGTCAGCCCCTGCACCAGGATCGAGAACGCGACCACGCCGTAGGTCAGCGCGATCAGCGTCTCGCGCCACGGGCCGGCCGGAATGGACAGCGCCAGTGCGATCGAGATGCCGCCGCGCAGCCCGCCCCAGGTCAGCACGCCGCCGGCGCCGGCGGGCAGGCGGAACACGCGGCGTCCGAGTTCCACCGGCAGGCCCACCGTCAGCCAGCGCGCCACGAGCGTGATCGCCACGGCGGCGGCGCCCGCCAGCAGCGCCGGGACGGCGCCGAACGGAAAGCGGATCGTGATCACCTCCATGCCGACCAGCACGAACAGCACGGCGTTGAGGATGTCGTCCAGCAGTTCCCAGAACAGGTCGACGCGCCCGCGGGTGGCGTGCGACATCGCGTCGTCGCGCTCCTGGTTGCCCACCATCAGCCCGGCCACGACCATGGCCAGCGGGCCCGAGACGTGCAGCCGGTTGGCCAGCGCGTAGCCGCCCACCACGGCGGCCAGCGTCAGCAGCACCTCGGCCTGGTAGTGGTCGATGCCGCGCAGCAGGCGTCGCGTGACGACGCCGAGCACCCAGCCGAACAGCAGCCCGCCGCCGGCCTCCTGCAGCAGCAGCGCGCCGGCGTGGGCCAGCGTGGGCGTGGCGCCGTCCAGCGCCATGCCCAGCAGCAGCGAGAAGATGACCACGCCCACGCCGTCGTTGAACAGGCTCTCGCCCGCGATCACCACCTCGAGGTTGCGCGGCGCGCCGCCCGACTTCAGGATGCCGATGACGGCGATCGGATCGGTGGGCGAGATCAGCGCGCCGAACAGCAGGCACTCGAGCCACGGCACGGGCAAGCCGATGGCGCCCAGCACCAGCCACAGCGCGGCGCCCACCACGACCGTCGAGACGGCGGTGCCCGCGAAGGCCAGCACGCCCACCTGCCAGCGGTAGGCGCGCAACGCCGCCACGTCCACGTGCAGCGCGCCGGCGAACAGCAGCAGCGACAGCATGCCCTGCATCAGGAGTTCGGAGAAGTCGATGGACCGGATCAGCGACTGCTCGCGCGCGTGCAGCCCGGCCGACAGGCCCACCGCGTCGAGCGCGACCAGCGACAGCGACAGCGCCAGCGACGTGGCCATGACGCCGATGGTGGTGGGCAGCTTCAGCCAGCGCTGGTTGGCCCACGACAGCAACGCGGTGAGGACGAGCAGCGCGGCGGCGACATCGAGCAAGCGGACTCCCTTCCAGGACGACGGCCCCGGCGCGCACGATGCACCCGGGGCCGGATCAACAGGCGAAAGGGCTCAGGAGCCCGCGACCTTCATCGGCGACAGCAGCACCGAGCCGACGGTCTTGGCGCCGTAGTTGTAGGTGTCGGCGCCGATCGCCTGGATGCCCATCAGCATCGAGCGCAGGTGGCCCGCGATGGTGACCTCCTCCACCGGATGGACGATGCGGCCGTTCTCGACCCAGAAGCCGGCGGCGCCGCGCGAATAGTCGCCCGTGACGTAGTTGACGCCCTGCCCCATCAGCTCGATCACGAACAGCCCGCGGTCGAGCTTGCGCAGCATCGCGGGCAGGTCGTCGCCCGGCTGGGTGCGGCGATGCGTCATGCGCAGGTTCTGCGAGCCGCCGGCATGCCCCGTGGTCTTCATGCCCAGCTTGCGCGCCGAGTAGCTCGAGAGGAAGTAGCCCTGCACCTGGCCGCCGCTGACGACGTCGCGCGCCCGGGTGCGCACGCCCTCGTCGTCGAACGGCGCGCTGCCCTTGCCGCGCGGCTCGTGCGGGAACTCGAAGATGTCGACGTCCTGGGGGAACACCGCGGTGCCCAGGCAGTCCTGCAGGAAGCTGGCCTTGCGGTACAGCGCGCCGCCGCTGACGCCCTGGACGAACGCGCCCAGCAGCCCGGCCGCCAGGCTCGATTCGAACAGGATGGGCACCTCGCAGGTGGCCACCTTGCGCGACTTCAGGCGCGACAACGCGCGCTCGGCCGCGTAGCGGCCGACGGCCTCGGGGGCCGACAGCTCGGTGGCGTCGCGCATCGAGCTGTACCAGTGGTCGCGCTGCATGCCGTTGCCCTTGCCGGCGATCGGGGCCACCGACAGCGAATGGCGCGAGCTCGCGTAGCCGCCGCGAAAGCCGCGGCTGTTGCCGGTCCAGAAGTGCGACTGCTGCGCCGACACGCCGGCGCCCTCGGAGTTGGTGATGCGGCGGTCGGTGGCGAACGCGGCGTCCTCGCAGCGCTTGGCCAGCGCGGTGGCCTGGGCGACGTCGACCTCCCAGGGATGGAACAGGTCCAGGTCCATCGCCGCCTCGGCCGGCGTGGCCAGATCCTCGGCCTCGGGCAGGCCGGCGGCCGGATCCTCGGCGGTGAAGCGCGCGATGTCGTAGGCGGCGCGCACGGTCTGCTCCAGCGCCTTGGTGGAGAAGTCGGACGTGCTCGCGTTGCCGCGCCGCTGGCCGATGTAGATGGCCACGCCCACCGACTTGTCGCGGTTGCGCTCGACGTTCTCGACCTCGCCCTTGCGCACCGACACCGACAGCCCGCTGCCCTCGGACACCTCGGCGGCGGCGTCGGTCGCGCCGGCGGCCTTGGCGATCCGGAGCACGTCGTCGATGATCTGCTGGAACTGCTCCCGTTCGAAGGCAAAACCTCGGTTTTTCGTGACGGCCATCGGCTTTCCTTGCTTGGAGTTGTTGGGGTCGGACCCGCCCGCTCTGGCGAACCGCGACAATTGCAGGACAATCCGGGCAATCATAGCGATCCCAGAGAGTCCTTCGAACCATGCCCCGCGAGCCCAAGCACGCCTCCAACCGCCAGGTCGAGGAGATCGATGACGACCTGCCGGCCAGCCGCCGCCAGATGGCCATCGACGGCGTCCTGCCGAGCCGCAACGAGCTCAAGAAGCAGATGCAGGACCTCCAGGAGCTCGGCGAGGCCGTGGCCGGACTGCCGCCCGAGCGCCTCGACAAGCTCAAGATCGACGAGCGCCTGCGCGACGCGATCGACGAGCTGCGCCGCACCCGCTCGTTCGAGGGCAAGCGCCGCCAGGTCCAGTACATCGGCAAGCTGATGAAGCACGAGGACCCGGCGCCGCTGCGCGAGGCCGTCGCCTCGTACCGAGTGGGCAGCGCCACCGACACGCTGGCGCTGCACCAGGCCGAGTACTGGCGCGACCAGTTGCTGGCCGCCGACGAGGCGCTGGCCAACTGGGTCAAGGAATACCCCGCCACAGACGTCCAGCAGCTGCGCAGCCTGGTGCGCTCGGCGCGCAAGGAGAAGCTCGAGCCGGGCGAGCGCCATGGCCGGGCCTACCGCGACCTGTTCAAGCTGGTCAAGGAGCAGATGCTGGACGTGCCCGCCGCCGCCGACGCAGCGCCCGCAACCGATCCCTCGCACGATGACTGAGCCCGCGGCGCCCGCGCTCGAGCCGGTGCGCGTCGGGCTCGTCTCGATCAGCGACCGCGCCTCCGCGGGCGTCTACGAGGACAGGGGCCTGCCGGCGCTGCGCGACTGGCTGGCCCGCGCCGTGCGGAACCCGCTGGTCCTCGAGGAGCGGCTGATCGCCGACGACGCACCCACCATCAGCGCCACGCTGCGCACCCTGGTCGACGAGGCGCGCTGCGCGCTCGTGCTGACCACCGGCGGCACCGGCCCGGCGCCGCGCGACGTCACCCCGGAGGCCACGCTGGCCGTGGCCGACCGCGAGATGCCCGGCTTCGGCGAGCAGATGCGCCAGATCGGCCTGCGCTTCGTGCCCACCGCGATCCTGTCGCGCCAGGTGGGCGTGATCCGCGGCCAGGCGCTGATCCTGAACCTGCCCGGCCAGCCCAAGGCCATCGCCGAGACGCTGCAAGGCCTGCCCGAGGCGGTGCCGCCGGTGCCCGGCATCTTCGCCGCGGTGCCCTATTGCATCGACCTGGTCGGCGGCCCCTGGATCGAGACCGATCCGGCGCTGTGCAAGGCGTTCCGCCCCAAATCCGCCCAGCGCGCGCCGACCGGCGCCGCGTGAGCGACCCTCGCCACTTCCAGCCTCCGGTGACCATGCTGCTGACGTCCAGGTTCCCGATCCCGCGCCCCACCCTGCTGGCGCTCGCACTGGCGGCGGCCCTGCCGGGCGCCCTCGCGGCGCCGGCCCCGGCCGCCGCGCCGGCCGCGCCCGACGAGATGCTGCTGCCCTACACCGTGACGCCGCACGACACGCTGATCGGCCTGAACCGCAGCCTGTTCGCCGCGCCGGGCGCCTGGAAGGAGGTCTCGCGCATCAACCACCTGCCGGACTCCAACCGCATCCAGCCCGGCCAGGTGCTGCTGGTGCCGGCGCGCCTGCTGCACGACCAGGTCGTGCCCGCGCAGCTGTTGAGCGCCTTCGGCGACGTGCGCATCGGCGGCAAGCCCGCCGTGGCCGGCGCCGCGCTGGCGGTCGGCGAGACGATACGCACCGGCGACTCGAGCACGGCCGTCGTGCAGCTGGCCGACGGCTCGCACATCCGCCTCGCGCCGGCCACCGAGGGCCGGCTCGACGAGCAGCGCCGCTTCCGGATCAAGGCCACGGCCGCGGCCGTCGACGACGGCCTGGTGGCGGCGTCGCTGCGCCTGATCAGTGGCAGCGTGGAGGTGTTCGCGAGCAAGGTCCTGCGCGCGCGGCCGCTCGAAGTCAGCACGCCCACGGCCGTCATCGGCGTGCGCGGCACGACCTACCGGGTGCGCAACGACGTGACCCCGGCCACCGCCGCCGCCAGCGCGGTCGACGCGTCGGCCACCGAGGTGCTCGAAGGCCAGGTGCACGCCCAGGTGGGTGCTGTCGCCGCGCAGTCGGTGGACGTCCCGGCCCATTTCGGCGTCGCGCTGGAGCCCAGCAGGAAGCCGGTGGTGCAGCCGCTGCCGCCCGCGCCCGACCTCGCCGCCGTGCCCGCCGTGTTCGACCACCTGCCGATCCGCCTGCACCTGGGCGCCGGCCTGCCGCTGCGGGTGCAGGTGGCCAACGACGCCGGCTTCGACCACATCCAGCTGGACCTGCACGTGGGCGCCGGCGACGACGTGCGCATCCCCCAGCTGGCCGACGGGTCGTGGCACCTGCGCGTGCGCGCCATCAGCCCCGACGGGCTCGAGGGCCTGGACGCGGTGCGCGACTTCCGGCTGCTGGCGCGCCCGGAATCGCCGTTCCTGCTCGATCCGCCCGCCAACGCCAAGCGACCGGTGGGCGATGTCACGCTGCGCTGGACGCACAACCCCGACGCCGCCAGCTACGTGGTGGAGGTGGCGCGCGACGACCAGTTCCGCCAGGTCGCGCTGCGCGACGAGCAGGTGCGGGCCGAACAGGTCGTGTTCCATCCGGCGGACACCGCCTTCGGCGCGGCCGACGGCGTCTACTGGTGGCACGTCGTCAGCGTGGACGCCACCGGCCGCCGCGGCGCCTGGAGCGACACGCAGGCGCTGGTCCTGCGGCCCACGCCGCGCGTGCCGATGGGGCGCGAGAGCCCCGACGGCAGCGCCATCGAGCTGAGCTGGGGCGGCCGCCCGGAAGACCGCGCCGAGGTGGAGCTGGCCGGCGACGCCGCCTTCCGCCAGGTGGTGGCCCGCGGCGACTTCGCCGCACCCGGTGCCCGCCTGGCCCGGCCGGCGACCGGCACCTACTACGCGCGCTACCGCCTGGTCGAGCCGGACGGCTTCAAGTCGGCCTGGAGCGACGCCGTGAGGGTGGACGTCGAGAGCAACTGGCACAAGGCCTGGCGGGCGCTGCTGCCGGACGCACTGCTGAAGTGACGGCCGGGCCGGCGGGCCGCCGGCCGCTCACTTGACCAGCCGGCTCAGGCCCTCGGCATCGAAGCTCTCGGCGGTCTGCGCATCGGTGGGCACGCAGTCGCGGGCCTGCGCCACGCCGTCGGCCAGGACGCGCTCGATCGCCGTCCACAGCAGCGCGATCTGGTGCTCGTGCGCGGCGGCGTTGTCGATCAGGCCCTTCATCGCCTGCGCCACCGGGTCGTCGCCCTGCGTCACGCCGTAGGCCGAGAAGCCCAGGCGCGCGGCCGTGGCCTCGCGCGCGGCGTCGGTCTCGGCGGCGATGATGCGCGCCGGGTTGCCGACCGCCGTCGCGCCCGCGGGCACGGGACGCGTGACGACCGCGCCCGAGCCCACGCGCGCGCCGGCGCCGACGGTGAAGCCGCCCAGCACGCTGGCGTTGGCGCCGACGATCACGCCGGCCTCCAGCGTCGGGTGCCGCTTGGCGCCCTTGACCAGCGAGGTGCCGCCCAGCGTGACGCCCTGGTAGATCGTGCAGTCGTCGTGGATCTCGGCCATCTCGCCGATGACCACGCCCATGCCGTGGTCGATGAACACGCGGCGCCCGATGGTGGCGCCCGGATGGATCTCGATGCCGGTGAAGAAACGCCCCAGGTGCGACATGAAGCGGCCGGTCACCCGCATGCCGTGCGTCCAGAACCAGCGCGCCCAGCGGTGCCAGGCGAGCGCGTGCAGGCCCGGGTAGCAGAGCAGCACCTCCAGGCGCGAGCGCGCGGCGGGGTCGCGCTCGAGGATGCAGGTGATGTCTTCGCGCAGGCGGTCGAACATGCGGTGTGGGCTCGGTCGGATGGAACGGGAAGTGTATCGGCAGCCCTGGCGCCTGCCGGGTCGCGTCGGCATCGACCCCGCGGGCGGTGCTGTCAGTCGGGCGCGCGGCCCGCGCGCTTGCGCACCTCGCGCGCGATGCCGCGCAGGATGTGCACCTCCTCGGTGGTCACCTGTGCGCGGTTGACCAGCTGGTGCAGCCGCGCCATCAGCTTGCGCGGCACCGCCGGGTCGAGGAAGCCGATCTCCACCAGCATCTCGCGCCAGTGGCCGAGCAGGCCGCGCACGGCGGCGGCGTCGGCCTGCACCGGCGCCTGCGTGCGTTCGACCACCGGGAAGCCGCCCAGCGCCTGGCGCCAGTCGTAGGACAGCAGCTGCACCGCCTGGGCGAGGTTGAGCGAGCCGTACTCCGGCTGGGTCGGGATGCTGATGCACAGGTGGCAGGCGTAGACGTGCTCGTTGGACAGTCCGAAGCGCTCGCCGCCGAACACGAAGGCCACGCGATGTTCGCTTCGCGCCAGCTCCGCGAAGGCCTCGCGCGGGGCCCGCGTGGGCGGCCCGAAGTCGCGCGGCGTCATTGCCGTGGCACAGGCGAAGGTCGTGCCGTCCAGGGCCTCGTCCAGCGTGGCGACGATGCGGGCGCCCTCCAGGATATCGGTGGCGCCGGAGGCCATCGCAATCGCCTCGGGCTGCGCCAGCACGTCGGCAAAGCGCGGGGAGACCAGCACCAGGTCGCGGAAACCCATCACCTTCATGGCGCGCGCCGCGGCCCCCACGTTGCCGGGATGGCTGGTATCGACCAGGATGAATCGCGTCGAATCTGTCAAGAACTGCACCGCTCCAGGAGGCCGGGCCGGGCGCGCGCGTGACTTCCGCGGGCGGGGCCGGATAGAATGGGGATTGCCCGCATTGTCGCGCCGCCCGCCTTTCTCTGGCCGCCGCACGGCATCCGCACCGTTCTTTCGTCGCTGCCGCCCTGATTCCCTGCCCTTGCCGGCGCTCCGCGTGGAGCGTCGCAACGCCACCCCATTGGAAAGCCCATGTCCCTGACCCTCCACCCGATGCTCAACATTGCCGTCAAGGCGGCGCGACTGGCGGGTTCGGTCATCAACCGGGCTTCGCTGGACATCGAGAAGGTGCAGGTCGAGAGCAAGGGCGTGAACGACTTCGTCACCGAGGTCGACAAGCATGCGGAAGCGGTCATCGTCGAGACCATCCTCGCGGCCTACCCGGGCCACGGGATCCTCGCCGAGGAATCGGGCCGCACCCTCGGCGCCAAGGACAGCGAATTCCTGTGGATCATCGATCCGCTGGACGGCACCACCAACTTCATCCACGGCTTCCCGGTCTTCGCGGTGTCGATCGCGCTGGCCTGGCGCGGCGTCGTGCAGCAGGCGGTGGTCTACGACCCGTCGCGCAACGACCTGTTCATCGCCTCGCGCGGCCGCGGCGCCTACCTCAACGAGCGCCGCCTGCGCGTGTCCAAGCGCCTGCGCCTGGCCGACTCGCTGATCGGCACCGGCTTCCCGTTCCGCAAGGGGGACAACTTCAAGCGCTACATGAAGATGTTCGAGGAGATCTCGCAGCAGTGCGCCGGCCTGCGCCGCCCGGGCGCCGCGTCGCTGGACCTGTGCTACGTGGCCGCGGGCTACTACGACGGCTTCTTCGAGACCGGCCTCAGCCCCTGGGACATCGCGGCCGCCTCGCTGATCATCACCGAGGCCGGCGGCCTGATCGGCAACTTCAGCGGCGAGGCCGACTTCCTGTACCAGCGCGAGGTCGTCGCCGGCAACCCGAAGGTCTACGGCCAGCTCGTGGGCATCCTGGCCCCCTACACGCGGGTGATCAAGGACGACGGCTCGACCCCGGCCGAGGGTGCGGCCGCCCCGACCGACGCCACCGACGCGTTCCTCGCCGAAGCCACGCTGCCGTCCGCCGCCCCGGAGCCGGTCAAGCCGCGCAAGGCGCTCAAGGTGAGCGGCCCCCGCACGCCCCGCCAGCGCTGAGGACGCGACGCGGCGCCACACGCAGCGCACCCGGCATGCCGGGTCGCCGGGCGGGCTACCGGCCGCGTCGCCGCCGCGGGAACGGCCGCGGCATCCGCGACCCCGATGTCCCCCTTCAGCGGTGGACACCCCGTTCGTATTCGTCGCGCAGGACGTCGAAGCGACGTGCGTGGAGGTCGAGCGCCTGGACCGACGCGCTCAGCCGCACCATTTCCTCGTGGAACGCCCTGCCGCCGGGAAGCACGGCCTTCGCGGCCTCGGCGCTCGCCAGCAATTGCTCGGCGCCGGCGCACAGGTCGGCGACGACGTCCCAGAATCCGAGGCGATGGTCGCGGAGTGCGGTGGCGGTCTCTGCCGCAGGGGCGGCTTGTTCGGGATCCAGCACGGCGGTCATGGAAGTTCCTTGAAGTTGAAGTGCCCAGGGCGGCGCTGCGCGCACGAACGGTCGCCCGCCCTGATCGGCGCATCGGGGCCTGACCGTTCGATGCCACTCTAGGCCGATTCGCGTGACGCCGCCGTTACGCCGGGCGGCCGACACGGCGCATCCGGCATCGCGGAGCTGCCCCCTGCGCACGAGATAATCCGGATCCCGACGCCGCCCGCGGGCCCTTCCGAACCACGGCGAGCCCACTCGCCCCCTGTCGCCGATGCCAACCGAACACCCCGTGGAATCCTCCAGCGCGCCCGTCGACTACAGCGCCCACACGCCCATGATGGCGCAGTATTTCCGCCTGAAGGCCGACTTCCCGGACACCCTGCTGCTGTACCGCATGGGCGACTTCTACGAGGTCTTCTACGACGACGCCCGCAAGGCCAACCGGCTGCTCGACATCACGCTGACCACGCGCGGCGCGTCCGCCGGCCAGCCGGTGGTGATGGCCGGCGTGCCGGCGCATTCGCTGGAGTCCTACCTGGCGCGGCTGGTCAAGCTGGGCGAAGCGGTGGCCATCGCCGAACAGGTCGGCGAGGTCGGCGCGGCCAAGGGGCCGGTCGAACGCCGGGTGACGCGCGTGGTCACGCCGGGCACCGTCACCGACTCCGAGCTGCTGGCCGAGCGCCAGGACACCGTGCTGCTGGCCGTGCACGCCAACCGCGCGCGCATCGGGCTCGCGTGGCTGGCGCTGGCCGAAGGCCGGCTGGGCCTGGGCGAGTGCACCGAGGCCGAGCTGCCGGCCTGGCTGGCGCGCCTGGCGCCGGCCGAGATCCTGGTGTCGGCCGACGCCGCGCCGATGGCGGTGCGCCAGGGCACGGTGGCCGTCGTCAACCGCCCGGCCTGGCAGTTCGACGCCGAGCTGGGGCTGCGCAAGCTGTGCGAGCTGCTGGGCGTGTCCACGCTGGCCGGCTTCAACGCGCAGGAACTGCCGCGCGCCCACGCCGCCGCAGCCGCCCTCGTCAGCTATGCGGAACACACCTCCGGCGGCGCGCGCAGCGCGCTCGGCCACGTCAAGTCGCTGGGGGTGGAGAAGGCCAGCGAGCTGCTCGAGCTGCCGCCGGCCACGCTGCGCAACCTGGAGCTGACGCAGACGCTGCGCGGCGAGCCGGCGCCCACGCTGCTGTCGCTGCTCGACACCTGCCGCACCGGCATGGGCAGCCGCCAGCTGAGGCTGTGGCTCACCCACCCGCTGCGCGACCGCAAGGACGCCAACGAACGCCACGACGCGATCGCCGTGCTGGCCGCGCACGGCCCCGAGCCGCTGCGCCAGGCGCTGCGCGGCGTCAGCGACGTGCAGCGCATCGTCGCGCGCATCGCGCTGCGCCAGGTGCGCCCGCGCGAACTCGCCGGCCTGCGCGACACCCTCGCGCTGCTGCCGCAACTGGTGGCCTGCCTGCCGCCGAACCATTGCAGCCCGGTCGCTGCGCTCGAAGAGCCGCTGCTGGGCGACACGGCCGCCAGCACCCTGCTGCTGCGCCTGCACGCCGCGCTGCATCCCGATCCGCGCATCGCCGCGCACCTGGCCGCCACCATCGCCGCCGAGCCGGCCGTGCTGCTGCGCGACGGCGGCGTGATCGCGTCGGGCTTCGACGCCGAGCTCGACGAGCTGCGCGCCATCGCCACCAACTGCGACGACTTCCTGGTCGCGCTGGAGGCGCGCGAGCGCGAGCGCACCGGCATCGCCAACCTGCGGGTGCAGTACAACAAGGTGCACGGCTTCTACATCGAGGTCACCACCTCCGGCCTGGACAAGGTGCCGGCCGATTACCAGCGCCGCCAGACGCTGAAGAACGCCGAGCGCTACATCACGCCCGAGCTGCGCGCGTTCGAGGACAAGGCGCTGTCCGCGCAGGAGCGCTCGCTCGCGCGCGAGAAGCTGTTGTGGGAGACGCTGCTCGACGAGCTGCAGCCGACACTGGGCATCCTGGGCGAGCTGGCGCGCGCGCTGGCGTCGCTGGACGCGCTGTGCGCGCTGACCGAGCGCGCGCAGACACTGGGCTGGTGCCGCCCCGAGTTCGTCAACCACCCGTGCCTGGACATCGAGCGCGGCCGCCACCCGGTGGTCGAGGCGCGCCTGGCCGAGACCGGCGGCGGCGCCTTCATCGCCAACGACTGCCGGCTCGACGCGCGCACGCGCATGCTCATCGTCACCGGCCCCAACATGGGCGGCAAGAGCACGTTCATGCGCCAGGTGGCGCTGATCACGCTGATGGCCGCGATCGGTTCGTACGTGCCGGCCGCGCGCTGCCGCCTGGGGCCGATCGACGCGATCCACACCCGCATCGGCGCGGCCGACGACCTGGCCAACGCGCAGTCCACCTTCATGGTCGAGATGACCGAGGCCGCGGCCATCGTCCACTCGGCCACCGACCGCTCACTGGTGCTGATGGACGAGATCGGCCGCGGCACGTCCACCTTCGACGGCCTCGCGCTGGCCGGCGCGATCGCCTCGCACCTGCACGAGAAGAACCGCTCGTTCACGCTGTTCGCCACCCACTACTTCGAGCTGACCGACTTCCCGACCAGGCACCCGGGGGCGCTCAACATGCACGTGTCGGCGGCCGAGAGCGGCGACCAGATCGTGTTCCTGCACGCGATCGAGGCCGGCCCGGCCAGCCGAAGCTACGGCGTGCAGGTGGCCCGGCTGGCCGGCATGCCCGGCAGCCTGGTGCGCCAGGCCCGCGCCACGCTGGAGGCGCTGGAGGCCCAGCAGGCTGCCGGCGCGGCCCAGGTCGACCTGTTCGCCGCCCCCGCGGCCGCCGACGCCGCCGCGGCCGCGGCCGGCCCGACGCGCGCCGAGGCGGCGCTGGCCGCCCTCGATCCCGACCAGCTGGCCCCGCGCGAGGCGCTCGAGGCGCTGTACCGACTCAAGGCCTTGTTGGCGAAAGACTGACACCGGCGCGCTTTCGGACCGGCCACCCCGGCGGACCGCCCCCACAGGCGCGACAATCGACCCCGCACCGCACAACAAGAGAATCCCCATGACCTATTGCGTCGGCATCCGGCTCAACGCCGGCCTCGTCTTCCTCTCGGACTCGCGCACCAATGCCGGGCTCGACCAGATCAGCATCTTCCGCAAGATGATCGTCTACGAGAAGCCGGGCGACCGTTTCATGACGCTGCTTTCGGCCGGCAACCTGTCGATCTCGCAGTCGGTGCGCGAGATCCTGCAGGTCGAGGCGCTGCCCAACGGCGACGGCGAGCCGATCACCATCTGGAACGCCACCAGCATGTTCGATGCCGCCCGCGTGCTCGGCGCGGCCGTGCGCCGCGTCTACGAGGTCGACGGCCCCGCCCTGAAGAACAACGGCATGGACTTCGTCGCCAGCTTCATCTTCGGCGGCCAGATCGGCAACGAGGCGATGCGGCTGTTCCTCGTCTACTCGGCCGGCAACTTCATCGAGGCCACGCGCGAGACCTGCTTCTTCCAGATCGGCGAATCCAAGTACGGCAAGCCCATCCTCGACCGCGTGCTGACGCCGGGCACGCCGCTGGAGGAAGCCGCCAAGTGCGCGCTGGTGTCGATGGACTCGACGCTGAAGTCCAACCTCTCGGTGGGCCTGCCGCTGGACCTGGTGGTCTACGAGGCCGGCAAGCTGCAGTCCGACCAGATCGCCTGCATCGACGACCAGAACCCGTACTTCCGCATGGTGCGCGAGTCGTGGGGCCGTCGGCTGCGCGAGGTCTTCGAGGGCATGGAAGACCCGCAGTGGGGCAACGACGCCACGCCGACGAGCACGCCACTGATCGTCGACGCGCCGCGCTACGAGACGCTCAAGAAGATCCACAACGAGAACGAGAAGGTGGTGTAGAAATGACTGCCCCCAGCTCGCTTCGCTCACCGCCTGCGAGGGGCGCTCTCGCCGCTCCGGAGCGGCCGCGCGCTGCTCGATGAGCACCATCGTCTTCGCACACGCCAACGGCTTTCCCGCCGCCACGTACGAACCGATCTTCGACGTCTGGCGCGCGCAGGGCTGGCGCGTGGAGGCGCCGCCGCGCTTCAGCCACGACGCGCGCTACCCGGTCACCAGCAACTGGCCGCGGCTGCGCGACCAGCTCACCGACTTCATCGTCGCCCGGGACCTCGCCGGCGCGATGCTGGTGGGTCACTCGCTGGGCGGCCTGGTCAGCCTGATGGCGGCCTGCAAGCGGCCCGACCTGGTGGGCGGCCTGGTGATGCTGGACTCGCCCATCGTCACCGGCTGGCGCGCGCACAGCGTGCACATGGCCAAGCGCGCCGGCCTGATCGAGCGCATGGGCCCCGGCGCCATCGCCCGCCGGCGCCGCCACGAGTGGCCGTCGCACGAGGCGGTGCATGCGCACTTCGCCGCCAAGGCGGCGTTCGCGCGCTGGGATCCGCGCATGCTGCAGGCCTACGTGCAGGCCGGCTTCGAGCGGGACGGCGACAAGGTCGTGCTGGCGTTCCAGCGCGACGTCGAGACCCGCATCTACAACACGCTGCCGCACCACGTGCCGGCGCTGTTGCGCAAGCATCCGCCGCAGTGCGCCGTCGGCTTCATCGCGGGCACCCGCTCGGCCGAGATGCGCCAGGGCGGCTTCGCCAGCTCGCACCGGCTGGCCGGCGAGCGCTGGCGCTGGATCGACGGCACGCACCTGTACCCGATGGAGCGGCCCGACGACACCGCGCTGCTGGTGCTGGAACTGCTCGCCACGATGACACCCGTGGTCGCACGCCCGCGCCACCCGAAGCCCGCGGCCTGAGGCGGCGCGCGCGGCGGGCCCGACCGGGCGTCCGCGTATAATCGCGCTTTACCACCTTGGCATTCATGCCCTGGGTCCGCGCCCCGACACCGGAGCGTCGCGGCCCTCGCGGCAGATGCCCATCGACATGACCAAGTTCGTCTTCGTCACCGGCGGCGTGGTGTCCTCGCTAGGCAAGGGCATCGCAGCGGCTTCCCTGGCGGCGATCCTCGAATCGCGCGGCCTCAAGGTCACGCTCATCAAGCTGGATCCGTACCTCAACGTCGATCCGGGGACGATGTCCCCGATGCAGCACGGCGAGGTGTTCGTCACCGACGACGGCGCCGAGACCGACCTCGACCTGGGCCACTACGAGCGCTTCATCGAGACGCGCATGAAGCGCACCAACAACTTCACGTCGGGCCAGATCTACAAGAGCGTGCTCGAGAAGGAACGCCGCGGCGACTACCTCGGCAAGACGGTGCAGGTGATCCCGCACGTCACCAACGAGATCCAGGAGTTCGTGCGCCGCGGCGCCGGCATGGGCGCCACCGGCGGCGACAAGATCGACGTGGCCATCGTCGAGATCGGCGGCACCGTGGGCGACATCGAGTCGCTGCCCTTCCTCGAGGCCGTGCGCCAGATGAGCCTGAAGATGGGGCCGACGAACACCGCGTTCGTCCACCTCACCTACGTGCCCTTCATCGCCGCCGCCGGCGAACTCAAGACCAAGCCCACGCAGCACACGGTGCAGAAGATGCGCGAGATCGGCATCCAGCCCGACGCGCTGCTGTGCCGCGCCGACCGCGAGATCCCGATCGAGGAACGCGAGAAGATCTCGCTGTTCACCAACGTGCCGATGCACGGCGTGATCTCGGTGTGGGACGCCAAGTCCATCTACAGCGTGCCGCGCATGCTGCACGAGCAGGGCCTGGACGAGCAGATCTGCATGAAGCTGCAGCTGCTGACGCGCCCGGCCGACCTCAAGCGCTGGGACCTGCTGGTGCACGAGGTCAACCACCCGCAGCGCGAGGTCACCATCGCGATGGCGGGCAAGTACACCGACCTGTCCGATTCGTACAAGTCGCTCAACGAGGCGCTGCGCCACGCCGGCATCCACAACCATGCCCGCGTCAACATCGAGTACGTCGACTCCGAGACGCTGACGCCCGAGAACGCGGCCCAGCTCGAGAAGTTCGACGCCATCCTGGTGCCGGGCGGCTTCGGCAAGCGCGGCGTGGAGGGCAAGATCGTCGCGGCGCAGTACGCGCGCGAGCACTCGATTCCCTACCTGGGCATCTGCCTGGGCATGCAGGTGGCCACGATCGAATACGCGCGCCACAAGGCGGGGCTGGCCAATGCCAACTCCACCGAGTTCGACCCGCACACCCCGCACCCGGTGATCGCGCTGATCGACGAATGGGAAGACGCCGACGGCAGCATCCAGAAGCGCGACGAGAACTCCGACCTCGGCGGCACGATGCGCCTGGGGGCGCAAAGCTCCGACGTCGAGCCGGGCACGCTGGCCGCGCAGATCTACGGCAAGGTCGTCACCGAGCGCCACCGCCACCGCTACGAGGCCAACGAGCATTACCTGGCGCGGCTGCAGGAAGCCGGCCTGGTCATCTCGGCGCTGACGCAGCGCGAGAAGCTGACCGAGATCGTCGAGCTGCCGCAGGACGTGCACCCGTGGTTCGTCGGCGTGCAGTTCCACCCCGAGTTCAAGTCGACGCCCTGGGACGGCCATCCGCTGTTCATCAGCTTCATCAAGGCCGCGCTGGCGCATCACGCCGCCGCCGAGGCGACGCAGAAGGCGGCCGCCTGAGCGCGCGCACGGCCGCTCCGAAGAGCGCTCGCACCGCAGCCGCCAGGCGGAAGTCAGTCCCATGAACACCCGGGAGAGCCGCGACGTCCCTCGAAAAGACGCTGTGCTGTAACCGCCGCGAGGCCGAAATGCCTCCCGGCTGTGGCAGAGTGCAGGCCGTACCCCGTCCGACACGCCCCCCGCAACGCGCCGGCCCCGCCGTCGGCCACCTGGCCGGGCGGCCTGCGCCGCCCGGCCACGACAATTTCGAAAAACTGGAGCAAAGACCATGAGTGCCATCGTTGACATCGTCGGCCGCGAGATCCTCGACAGCCGCGGCAACCCCACCGTCGAGTGCGACGTGCTGCTGGAAAGCGGCGTGATGGGCCGCGCGGCCGTGCCCTCGGGCGCGTCCACCGGCTCGCGCGAAGCCATCGAGCTGCGCGACGGCGACAAGAGCCGCTACCTCGGCAAGGGCGTGCTCAAGGCTGTCGAGCACATCAACACCGAGATCTCCGAGGCCGTGCTGGGCCTGGACGCCTCCGAGCAGGCCTTCCTGGACCAGACGCTGATCGACCTCGACGGCACCGACAACAAGGCCCGCCTGGGTGCCAACGCGACGCTGGCCGTCTCCATGGCCGTCGCGCGCGCCGCCGCGGAAGAAAGCGGCCTGCCGCTCTACCGCTATTTCGGCGGCATGGGCAAGATGCAGATGCCGGTGCCGATGATCAACGTGATCAACGGCGGCGAGCACGCCAACAACAACCTCGACATCCAGGAATTCATGATCCTGCCGATCGGTGCGCCGACGTTCCGCGAAGCGGTGCGCTACGGTGCCGAGGTGTTCCACGCGCTCAAGAAGATCCTGGGCGAGCGCGGCATCTCCACCGCGGTCGGCGACGAAGGCGGCTTCGCCCCCAGCGTGGCCAGCCACGAGGCGGCGATCCAGCTGCTGCTCGAGGCCATCGAGCGCGCCGGCTACACCGCCGGCGAGCAGATCGCCATCGGCCTGGACTGCGCCGCCAGCGAGTTCTACAAGGACGGCAAGTACCACCTCGACTGCGAAGGCCTGCAGCTGACGGCCGAAGAGTGGACGTCGATGCTGGCCAGCTGGGTCGACAAGTACCCGATCATCACGATCGAGGACGGCATGCACGAAGGCGACTGGGCCGGCTGGAAGCACCTGACCGAGGTGCTGGGCAAGAAGGTGCAGCTGGTGGGCGACGACCTGTTCGTCACCAACACGAAGATCCTCAAGGAAGGCATCGACAAGGGCATCGCCAACTCGATCCTGATCAAGATCAACCAGATCGGCACGCTCACCGAGACCTTCGAGGCCATCGAGATGGCCAAGCGCGCGGGCTACACCGCCGTCATCAGCCACCGCTCGGGCGAGACGGAAGACTCGACGATCGCCGACATCGCCGTGGGCTCCAACGCCGGCCAGATCAAGACCGGCTCGATGAGCCGCTCGGACCGCATCGCCAAGTACAACCAGCTGTTGCGCATCGAGGAAGACCTGGGCGACATCGCCACCTACCCGGGCCGCGCCGCGTTCTACAACCTGCGCTGAAGCCACCGCCGCGGACGCCGCCATGCGCCTTGTCACCCTCGTCCTGCTCGTGCTCATCGGCTGGGTGCAGGCGGAGCTGTGGTTCGGCAAGGCGGGCGTCGCGCACGTGCACGAGATGAGCGTCGAGCTGCGCGCGCTGCGCGCCGCCAACGACGCCGCACGGCAGCGCAACGACCAGCTGCAGGCCGAGGTCTCAGACCTCAAGGAAGGCCTGGAGATGGTCGAGGAGAAGGCCCGTTCCGAGCTGGGCATGATCAAGCCGGACGAGCTGCTGGTCGTCCTTACCCCGGGCCGGTGAGCGCGCCCGCCCACAGGCGCGCCCTCGTGCGCGCCTGACTTCCATGCTGCAGTCGCTCCTCGCCCTCGCCCACCCCCTGCTCGCACCGGCCTTCACGGCCTGGGGCGTGCCCATGACCTGGATCGAGATCGCGGCCTTCGTCCTCTCGCTGTGGATGGTGGGCTGCGAGATGCGCGTGCACGTGCTGGCGTGGCCCCTGGCGATGCTGTCGTCGCTGCTGTACGCGCTGCTGTTCGCCGAAAGCCGGCTCTACGGCGAGGCCTCGCTGCAGTTGTTCTTCGTGGCCATGTCGTTCTGGGGCCTCTGGCAATGGCTGGGCGGCCGCGCGGCCGACGGCGGCGCGCTGGTGGTGCGCACGCTCACGCGCCGCGCCGCGCTGTTGGCGCTCGCGCTCACCGCGCTCGCCTGGCCGCTGGCGGCCACGCTGCTGGGCCGCTGCACCGATTCCGACGTGCCGTGGCTGGATGCCCTGCCCACCGTCGGCAGCGTGCTGGGCACCTGGCTGCTGGCCCGCAAGTTCATCGAGAACTGGGTCGTGTGGATCGCCGTCAACGGCTTCAGCGTGGCGCTGTTCGGCTCCAAGCACCTGTGGCTGACGGTGCTGCTGTACGCGCTGTTCACGGGGCTGTCGGTGGCGGGCTGGCGCGCCTGGCGCGGGATGCGGGGCCATGTCGACGCACGCCACTGACAACGCCGCCGCCGCGCCTCTTCGCGTGGCCATCGTCGGCGCGGAGAGCACCGGCAAGAGCGCCCTCGCCCGCACGCTGGCGCAGGCGCTCGCGCAGGAGTTCGCCCTGCGCTGCGCAGTGGTCGACGAGCACCTGCGCGAGTGGTGCGACCTGCATGCGCGCACCCCGCGCGCCGACGAGCAGAGCGGCATCGCGCAGGAACACGCCCGCCGCATCGACGCCGCGGCGACGCGCCCCGACGTGGACGTGCTGCTGTGCGACACGACGCCGCTGATGGTGGCCGTCTACAGCGACCTCCTGTTCGACGACCGTTCGCTGGAGGCCGCCGCCTGCGCCACGCAGCGCACGATGGACATCACCCTGCTCACCTCGCTGGACCTGCCCTGGGTGGCCGATGGCCTGCAGCGCGACGGCCCGCACGTGCGCGCGCCGGTGGACGCCCGCGTGCGCGCGCGCCTGGGCGACTGGGGCGTGACGTGGGCGCTGGTCAGCGGCTCGGGCCCCGCCCGGGTGGCGAGCGCGCTCGACGCGCTGCGGCCGCTGCTGCGCCAGCGGGCGCGCCAGGGCCGCTCCGCGGGCCTGTTCAGCCGCCTGGCGGACAGCGCCTCGGGCCCGCCGGCGCCGCGCTGGGTGTGCGAGCGCTGCGACGACCCGCAGTGCGAGCACCTGCGCGGCCCGCGCTGAATTTCATGGGCCCGGAAAGTCGAACGGCCCGACGCCGGGAGGCATCGGGCCGTTCAGCGAGCGCTTCGAGCCGCCCGGGACGGACTCACCAGCAATCGGCCGCGGTGCTGGTGCCCCCTTGTATGGTCTGCTTGCCAGTGCTGTCGAGCACGTAGTTCGCGCACTGCGTGTCCTTGGCCGCCTGCGTGCCGGTGGGGCGCGCGGTCGCCGTGAAGAAGGTGGCGCCGGACGTGGCGACCTCGATCGTGTAGAACGACGCCGAGCCGGTGGTCACCGTCATCGGCGCCGAGGCCGTGATCGTCGCGCCGGTCGAATAGCCCAGCGCGGGCGCCGAGGTGGTGTACTGGTTGGTGGTGGCCAGGAAGCGCTCCTCGCGCTGCGCCAGGTCCAGCAGCGCCGTCTTCGCGTCGGCGCGCCGAGCCTTGGTCACCGACTGGGTGTAGGCCGGGTAGGCGATGCGCAGCAGGATCCCGATGATCGCGACGGCGATCATCAGCTCGATCAGCGTGAAGCCGCCCTGGCGGCCGCGGCGGGGGGGAAAGGCAATGTGCATGGGATCCGTTCCTTTGTGCTCAGCGAACCTTGGTCCACGTGACCTTGCTCACCTTGCCGCCGCGGCGGTTGAACTTCGGGCCCTTCCAGCCGCCGTCGGTGGTCTCGAAGCCGAGGTGGGTATTGTCGCCGCTGCTGGCGCTGGTGCCGTCGCCGCCGACGTTGAGCTCGGTCACCGTACCCGAGCCGTTGGCGCCCAGGCCGCTGTAGCTATTGGTGGTGCCGTCGTCGTTGGGCTTGCCGTCGGAGAACGGCGCGTTGTCGCCGCCGCCATCGAACAGGCTCGGCGCCATCGTGAAGCCGGTGGGCGGCTTATTGATGCAGTTCAAGGGCGCGACCGTGGCCGGGATCACCGTGTTGACGACGAACGAATCCTCGACCTGGGCCGGGTTGTAGATGATCTGCTCGCCGGCCGTCAGATTGAGGTCGACCTTCCAGCCCAGCTGGGTGTTGCCCGAGCCGCAGATGCTCGTGCCCTGCCAGCACAGCGTGGTGCCGGTCAGGGTGCGGTAGGCGACGCCGTCCTTGCCGGTCACGTTGGCCATGGTCTGGGTCAGCAGCTTGTTCATCGGCACCGGCTGGTTGGGGGTCGCCTCGAGGTCGAACTTGCTGTCGGTGGTGGTGGCGTTCCAGGCGGTGAAGTTGGAGTCCCAGATCCCGTAGATGGACTGGGTGCCGCTGGCGTAGGTTTCCGGGCCGGTCGAGGTGATGGGCAGTTTCTGGCCGGTGCCGAACGAGACCAGCACCTTGGGCAGGCCGGAGGCGCTCTTGTCGACCGGCACCTGCGTGACCAGGGGGGCCGTGGTGATCGGCTGGCCTGTGGCGGTCTGGAAGATCTGGGTGACCGACGTGCTCCAGGTGGACGGGTTGGTGGCCGTCAGGTCGAAGCGCCACACGCGGCCCAGCACGTCGCCGGCATACACGAAGTCGGTGATGTGGTCGCCGTCGAGGTCGGCGGCCGCCACCTGCACGATGCCGTTGGCCGGGCCGGGGCCGGCGTCGAGGTACTGGAACGTGCGGTTGTTGCTCTTGTCCACGTGCATGATGAAGATGCCGGCGCGGGCCGAGGCGCTGTTCAGGCCGTTGCCCCAGATCACGCCCCAGGTGCCGTCATGCAGGCGGCGGATCAGCGGCGTGCCCACGACCTGGCCCATGTTGGTGCCGCAGGTCGAGTTGTCGATGCACTTGGGCAGCGTCGACGAGTTCCACTCGCCGACCACCAGCGAACTCGCATTCGATTCCGAGAACGTGCTCGGGTCGGTGACGTCGAGCGCGAACAGCGCGCCGACCGGGTTGGGGATCAGCTGGTTGCCGTTCGCGTCCGTGCCGTTGCTGCTGACCGGACCGTTCGGGTGGCCGCCGACGCCCAGGCCGGTGACCAGCCAGGTGTGCCAGGCGTTGTTGTAGTACAGGTCGCCGGTACCCGGCGTGCCGTCCACCTCGAAGTTGTGCTGGTACAGCACGTTCGAGTAGTCGTAGCCCACCTGGCCGGTGCCGGTCGGGTGGATCGCGGCGACCACCTGGGCCGGCACGTAGGCGATCAGCTCCTTGCCGTCGTTGTTGGTCAGCGACGTCGTCACCTTGCCGGTGCTCGAATCGGTGGTGGTCGTCACCGTGCCGGTGCGGAAGCCGTGCAGCAGGCCGTCGTTGGCGCCGACGTAGACCATGTTCATGCGCGACGCATTGTCCGTCTTGAACTTGGCGTAGCTTGTGCTGCCTTCGACCAGCGTCGTCGAGGTGTTGAGCTTGTCCTGCCACGGGTCGGCGTAGTTGTACGCCGGCGCGCCGACCCAGACCGGGCTGGAGTCGATGATGTCGGCCAGCACGCTGGTGCGGTTGCGCATCGTGCCCGGCGTGGCGGTGCCGTTGGTCTGTTCGTTGCTGCGATCGCCGCGCAGGTAGGCGACTTCCACCGGGCCGGAAGTGTTGTCGCCCATGGCGGCGGGCTTGCCGAGCGCGGTGTAGTCGAACGCGACCCCGGTATTGTTGTACCAGGACAGGATGCTGCGGCTCGACGGCCCCTGGACGGTGACCTGGACGGGTGAAGTCGCGCTCGCCGCGGTCATCGTCTGGCAATCGCCGCCCGTCAGCACGCAGCCACCGTCCCAGGTCGCCACGCTCGAGGCCGTGAGGGAGTCGGTCGCCGCGTCGTACAAGAGCGCGTTGGCCGTCATTGACCCCCACCAGTTGACCGGGTGGTAGAAGGCCAGGAACACCTGCGAGGCGCCCAGCACGACCTGGCCTTGCTGCACGTTGGCGCCGGCCGAGGTGTTGGCCAGGTTGGCCGGCTCGGCCTTGAAGCAGGTGATCTCGTGGACGTTGTTGCCGCCGCCGGTACCGGACGAGAAGCCGAAGCGGAAGCTGGCCGGCAGCGGGCCGTTGTTGGCGGTGATCTTCAGCCCGGTGACCACCGTCTGCGTGGCGCCGCCGTTCGCACTGTAGGAGAAGTCGAGCAGGCCGTTGGACGTGATCTTCAACGCGAACACGATCGGGATCGCGGCGCCGCGCGTGGGCATGTTGATGGCCTGCTGGTTGGCCAGCGAGATGCCGGCGGGCACGTCCACCGAGAACAGCAGCGGGTAGTTGTACGGCAGCTTGTCGTGGGTCTGGTTGCCGTTGCCGATCACCTTGTTTGCGGAGTCGGTCTGGTTCACGCCGCTGTAGTTGTAGGCGTAGCCCGACTTGCAGGTGTTGTGGATCGCATCCGACTTGGTACCGGCGCTGGCGCCCGCCGGGTAGTACTTGCCGAAGGTGGCCGACGCGCTGAGGGCGCCGTAGGCGGTGGAGCCGGCGCCGCGCACGTTGATGCGGCCCGGGTGGAAGCCCTGGCCGGTGTCGGTGTTGTCGCCCTGGTTGCCGAAGTTGCCGAATTCGTCGATGCCGATGCCGATGTAGCCGCCGACCACGCCGTCGTAGGTGCCGTTGGCGTTGGAGCAGCTGTAGCCCAGGCTGCCGCCCAGCGCGCCGACAGTGGGCGGGTTGGGGCTGGCCGACGTGCCGCCGTCCGACAGGAAGAAGCTGATGCCGTCCGCGCCGGTGCCGTTGTAGTTGTTGCCGCCGTAGGACACACTGGTCCAGGTGACCTGGATGCCGTCCTGCGTGCCGAACGTGAAGTTCGAGACCACGGCACCGGTCTGGTTGTTGCCGTTGGTGCCAGTGGTGGTGTCGCCGTTGGTCAGCCGCAGCGCGCCGGAGCCGGCAACGTCAGGCAGGCGCCCGGAGGTCCCGCCGACCAGGGTCTTGCCGTTGTAGTAGGCCAGACCCACGCACGCGGGAATCGTGCCAGTGCCGTCGCCGGCGGTCAGACAGGCCCCGTTGAGTGACACCCAGTCGAACTTCGTGGACGCGCCCGTGAGGGTATCCTGGATGGCCTGCTCGGTGGCCGCGGCGAGGCCGTGGAACCCGAGGATGGCCGACAGGGCGAGGGGGAGGCGGATGCGAAGGAACGTGTTCATGGTGTGCAGCTCTTGCATTTGGTGCCGGCGGACTGTTTGAAGGTGCTGCGCAGCACCGAGGCCGTGTTCGCATCGCCACCGAAGCCGAACGCGGTGATCTGGTAGTACTGGTAGTAGGTGCCCTTGCCGTCGCTGGTCAGGCCCACCTTCTCGATGTAGAGGCCCGGCGCGGCGTTGTAGTTGATGTCGGCCGAGTTGTTGGCGCTCATGCCGCCCCCGCCCGTCACGACGGTCATGCCCGGCGGCGTGTAGGTGAACGCGTTCGCGGCCCAGGTCGTCAGGTCGCCCACGCTCGACAGCGAGGTCGACAGCGCCTCCTTGCAGACGTGCAGCGTGGCGACGGTGGCGGTGGCGTTGTTGTTGCTGCAGGTGAGCGCGGCGCCGCCACCGGTCGACTGGGCCAGCCACCAGGCGCCGTATTCCATGGCGCTCTGTGCGGCCTCGAACGAGCGCTGCTTGTCGCGCGTGTTGGCCGTGATGCGGTCCATCAGGCCGGTGCTGCGGAACAGCGCCAGGCCCAGCAGGGTCATGACGACGAGGAACAGCAGCCCCGTCACCAGGATGAAGCCGCGTTCGCGTCGGGCGCGCGGCGAGGATCGGCGAAAACCAGTGGCGCTCATGATCAGTTCATCAGGTTGATGGTGTGGGTGCGCACGATGTCCGCGCCGCCGAACGGATTGACGAAGTTCAGCGTGATGCGAACGGCCTTGACGGGAGTCCAGGCCGTGGTGCTCGTGCCGATGGCCGAGGCCTTCTTGTAGGCGGTGATCGTGTCGGTCCCCGCGGTGCCGTAGAGCACGAACATGGACTTGACGCCGCTGACCAGCACCTGCGGCGTGCCGCCGTTGGCCATCGCGTCCGTCGTCCCGCCATTGACCAGCACCATGCACATCAGCGAATTGGTGGCCGGGTCGACGAAGTAGATGTTGCGCACGGTGGCCGTGCCGGCGCCCGCATAGGTGGTGCCGATGCAGCTGATCAGGCCGTCGCCGGCGGTGGCCGCGTACGCCGTCTGCAGCGACTCGGTGGTCACGCTGGTGGTATCGCCGGTGCCGTAGATGCCCACCGAGGCGGGCATCGTGCCGCCCGGGTTGGCCGGTACCGTGGTGGGCGAGGTCGAGCCCGCGATGGGCGTGCCGAGCAGCGGATTGGGGTAGTAGCCGGCCTCGTTGACCGAGTTGGTCAGGAAGGTGAGCGCCAGGCGCTCGTTGTCCTGCAACTGGCCCAGCTTGTCCTGCGAGCGGAAGGTGTTCTTCAGGCTGACGAAGGTGGCCGTCATGCCGAACAGCACGACCAGCCCGATGGTGATCGCCACCATCATCTCGACCAGCGTGAAGCCGGCCTGGCGCGCGCGCGGGGCGCCGGAGTGCAGTGTGTTCATGGCTGGACGTGCATGACCATCGACACCGGCTGGGTCATCGAGGTGGAATTGTTCGTGCTGGCGTTGATCGCGACGATCTTCTGCTGCCACGTCAGCGTGATGTCGTAGCCGTGCGGCGTCGTCGGGTTGGCCAGGCAGGTGCTGCCGGTGGCCGGTACGCAGGTGATCGTTGCGGAGGCGCCCGGGAACGCGGAGGTATCGACGCTGCCGTTGTTGAACCGGTTGGCCCAGGTGTACATGTCGTCGTAGGCCAGGTTGGCCGGGCCGCAGGAGCCGGTGGTGAAGTTGGCGCAGGTGCCGTTCGAGGTGGGGGGCACCTGCATCAGGCCGGAATCCGAGGCCTGGCCCTGCGCGTTGACGGCGAACGACGGGAACGAGGTGACGTTGCCCGAGGTCACCCAGAACGCCTTGTTGGCGCGGATCATGCCGGCCAGCGATTCGGCCTGGTAGGTCATCAGCGCGCGGGTGCGTGCCACGGCGGTGTTGGAGACGGCCGTGGCCTGCAGCTTGGCCAGCCCGAGCAGGCCGATCGTGACGATCAGCATGGTCACCAGCAGCTCCACCAGGGTGAAGCCCGCCTCGCGGCGGCGGGGGGCGGTGGTGTTCACGAGCATGTCGACCCCTTGGAGACCGTCGACAGGCCGCCGCCGAAGTTCACCAGCACGCAGCGGGTGGAATTGGCGTAGTTGTCGGACGTGTGGAAGGTGAAGGCGACCTGCGACGTGCCGAGGTTGGTGGTGAAGCCCTCGCGGTTGAAGACCACCGCGTTCTGCGACGGCGTCGGGGCGGCGACGATGGTGTTGCTGCCCGGCAGCGCGCCGCGCACCTTCAGCAGGGTGTCGCCGGTCTGCATCGTGCCCGACCCGTTGGTGTCGCTGAACACGATCCAGCCGGTCTGCCATGCGTTGGCGTCGGTGCAGGTGGCCTGGTTGGTGCTGGGGCAGACACTGACCCAGGAGCCGCGCTTGACTGCCTCGGTGCGCGCGTACGACAGGTCGCCCTGCAGCGCGCTGGCCGCGGTCTGGATGCGGTTGGCGTTCATCATCTTCGAGAACGACGGCGCCGCCAGGCCGGCGATGATGACGGCGATGGCGATCGTGATCAGCAGCTCGATCAGCGAGAAGCCACGCATCGCGCCGGATCGGCGCGGAAGCGTCCTGCAGGACGGGTGTGACGTTCGGTTCATGGGCTTGGGCTGGGATGGGCGGACTGGCAGGCGGCAGGAGGCAGCTTGCCTCGATTGCATTGGAGCGCAGCCGGGCGGCGCCGGAGCGCGGGCCGGGACGGACGGCGGCCGGCAACGGACGAACGGCACGCGACATGACCGAAGTCACGTCCGTGCCGTTCCAGGGGCGGGCCCGTCCCGGGCCGCCGGGGCGTCAGTGGACGCCGGGGGCGGCGCCGGGCTGGCTGGTGGGCGGTGCGAACAGCGCGCCGATGTCGACCGCGTCGAAGCGGTACTGGGTGCCGCAGAAGTCGCAGCCGATCTCGATGTCGGCGCGCTCGGCCAGGATGGATTCCGCCTCGTCGCGGCCCAGGTTCTTCAGCATGTTGCGCACCCGCTCGGCCGAACAGCTGCACCCGAAGCTGGGCACCTGCGGCTCGAACACCCGCAGCGGCTCCTCCCAGAACAGGCGGTGCAGGATGGTGGGGGTGTCCAGCGTCAGCAGCTCGGTGGCGCTGAGCGTGGCGGCGAAGTGGGCGATGCGCGTGTAGGCCTCCTCGTCGAGCTCGACCTGCGGCGCGCCGGCCAGGTTGCCCGCGCCCTCGATCGGCAGGCGCTGGATCAGCAGGCCGCAGGCGCTCTCGCCGTCGGCGGCCAGCACGATGCGTGTCTCGAGCTGCTCGGACTGGCGCATGTAGTGCTCCAGCATCGTCGCCACGTCGCCCACCGGGCCGCCGTCCGGTGCCTCCAGCGGCACGACGCCCTGGTAGGGCTGCTGCCCGGGCTGGCGGTCGAGCGGGTCGAGGGTGATCGCGCAGCGCCCTTCCCCGTGCCGGTTGACCAGGTCGTCGAAGCGCGCGTCGGGCGCCACGTCGCCCACCACCTTGGCGGTGACGCGAAAGCGCAGGTCGGACATGGCCTCGGCCACGGCCAGCTTGACCGGGCCGTCGCCGTGCACCTGCAGGATCAGCGCGCCGTCGAACTTCAGGTTGGCCTGCATCAGCGTGGCGGCCGCGGCCATCTGGCCCAGCATGTCGCGCACGGCCGGCGTCCACTCGCCGCTGGCGGCGCGCCGGCCGAGAACTTCCTTCCAGCTGTCGGTCAGGCGCACGATCATGCCGCGCACCGGCAGGCCGTCGAAGATGAATTTGCGCAGCTCGCTCATGGCCTCAGGCCCCCTGGCCGGCGGCGTTGCCCGGCGCGTCGATGCGCACCACGGTGTCGCGGTGGCGCGCGGCGTTGGCCACGTAGTGGGCCGCGCTCTGGCGCAGCTTGGCCGCCTGCTCGTCGGTGAGCGTGCGGATGGCCTTGGCCGGACTGCCGACGATCAGCGAGTTGTCGGGGAATTCCTTGCCCTCGGTGACCAGCGTGCCCGCGCCGACGATGCAGTTGCGGCCGATCTTCGCGCCGTTCATGACGACGGACTGGATGCCGATCAGCGAGTTGTCGCCCACGGTGCAGCCGTGCAGCATCACCTGGTGGCCGACGGTGACGTCGGCGCCGAGGGTCAGCGGCGAGCCCATGTCGGTGTGCAGCACGCTGCCGTCCTGGATGTTGCTGCGCTCGCCGATGGTGATCCATTCGTTGTCGCCGCGCAGCACCGCGCCGTACCAGACGTTGGCGCCGGCGGCCAGGTGGACGCGGCCGACGACGGTGGCGGACTCGGCCACCCAGGCGTCGGGCGCCACGCGCGGGGCGTCGTCGCCGATTCGATACAGGGCCATGCGGTTCTCCAGGAATGAGGGCGTGATTTTACGGATCGCGGGTGCCCGCGGCGGGCGCCACGGGCTTTGCGCCGATTTCCGCAAATGGGGACGATCAGCCCAGTCTCAACAGTTCGTCCTCGCTGAAGCCCGCCGCGCGCCGCGCCTCGAGGTTGAACGGGCCGCGCAGCCGCGGGGCGCCGTGTTCCTCGGCCAGGGCCGCGTAGGTGGCGATCGGGTCCAGCCCGCGCTTCGCGCACAGCACCCCGTACCAGTGGTTGCCGATGGCCACATGGCCGATCTCGTCGCGCAGGATGATGTCCAGGATCTCGGCCCCGCGGCGGTCGCCCACGCTGACCAGCTTGTTGCGGATCGCCGGCGACGCATCCAGGCCGCGCGCCTCCAGCGTGCGCGGCACCAGCGCGATGCGCGCCAGGAGGTCGTGGCGGGTCTTCTCGGCCATCGTCCACAGCGCGTCGTGCGCCGGGAAGTCGCCGTAGGCATGGCCCAGCTCCACCAGGCGGTCGCTCAGCAGGCCGAAGTGGTAGGCCTCCTCGCGCGCCACCTTCATCCAGTCGAGATAGAACGCGTCGGGCATGCCGGCGAAGCGCCAGGTGATGTCGGCGGCCAGGTTGATCGCGTTGAACTCGATGTGGGCCAGCGCGTGCATCAGCGCGGCCAGGCCCTCGGGCGACTTGAGCGAGCGCTGGCGCAGCTCGGTGTGGGGCACCAGCGCCGGCCGCATGGGCCGGCCGGGGATGCCCGCGGGGGCCTCGATGACGGCGTCGGCGCCGACGCCGTCGAAGGTGTCGAGCGCGCGCGCCAGCGCCGCCTTCTGCCAGGGATCGGGCGTCAGCAGGACGGCCAGGGAACGTTGTCGCAGGGTGCTCACCCCGCCATGGTACGTTGGGGAAGGCGCGCCAACGCGGTGCGCGGACGCACCACGATGGCCGCGCAGGCGAAAAAAGGGCGCGTCGGCATCGCTGCCGGCGCGCCCTTCGGGCGAGCGGATCGGAGGATCAGAACTCGTAGTTGGCGCTGGCGCCGATCTGGCGCGGCCTAAGGTAGTAGGCCTCCGACACGAACTGGATCGACGGCTTCTGGATGGCGACGTGGGTGTTGGTCAGGTTCTTGACGAACAGCGTGAATTCCCATTTGTCCAGGTTCACGCCGGTGCTGGCGTCGGCGGTGAAGTACGACGGCCGGACGTAGTCGGCGTCGCCGCGGAACAGGGAGCCGTGGCTCTTGCCCGTCCACTGGCCGTTGCCGCGCACGAAGGCGTTGACGTCGCCGTTGAGCGCCCAGTGGTAGTCGAAGCCCAGGTTGGCGCTGCCCTTGGGAACGCCCTGCAGCGCGTCGCCCTTGCGCACGTTGTAGGGCTGGGTCAGGTCGGGGTCGCCATTGGCGCCCAGCGGCCGGCCGAGTTGGGTGATGTCCTCGCTGAAGGTGGCGTGGGTGTAGCCGCCCGAGGCCATCAGCGTCAGGTTCTCGGTGACGCGGGCGCGCAGTTCGGCTTCCAGGCCGTAGCTCTTGGCCTTGCCGGTGTTGGTCTCGAAGTCGAAACCGGAGGACTCGAGGTTGACGTCCTGCTGGATGTTCTTCCACTTCAGCAGGAAGGCCGACAGGTTCAGCGTGATGCGGTTGCCCCACAGCGACGACTTGCTGCCCACTTCGTAGTTCCACAGGCTGTCGGGGTTGTACGAGGCGGCCGGGAAGCTGGGCAGTCCCAGGTCGTGCACTGCCTTCTCGACCAGCACCGTGTCCGGCACCGGGCGGTTGGCGCTGCCCAGGCGGAAGCCCTTCGAGACGTTGCCGTAGACCGAGACGTTTGGATCCAGCGTCCAGTTCAGCTTGAAGCTGGGCGTGGTGGCGCTCCACTTGGAGTCGACCACCGCATCGTGGTTGCCCTTGCCAGCGTAGAAGTTCGAGCCCTGGCGCGTGAAGTGCTGGCTGGCGTCGAGGTAGCGCATGCCGGCGGTGGCCGCCAGGTCGGCGGTGGCGTGCCAGGTCAGCTCGCCGAACACGGAGGCCTGCTTGTCGTGGTAGTGGCGGGCGCTGTAGTACGAGCTGTCGCCCGCGAAGTCGCCCGGGAAGCCCCCTTCCAGCTGGTCCGGATTGCCCGGATCGATGCCATTGGCCGCGAACGCGGCCTGGACGCCGAAGATCGGCTCGTTGTCGTACACCTGCGTGGTGGCGTCCGAGACGTACATCCCGCCGATCCAGGTGAAGGGGTTGTGGCCCTTGGGATCGTAGTCCTTCGAGGCCATGCGCACCTCGAGCGAGGTCTGGTCGATCTTGTTGGAGAGCAGGACGGCCGAGGTCAGCGAATCGAGCGTGTTGATCAGGTTGGTGACGTTGGCCGGCGCCGGGTCAGGATCGTTGGGATTGATCACCGCATAGCTGGGATCGTTGATGTAGGTGCCGTCCTGGACCCGGTTGAACCGGCGCTGGTAGCCGCTCAGGACGGCGGTGAGCGTGCCGAGCTTGGTCTCGCCGGCGATCGTCACGGACGGCACCACCAGGCGGTCGCGGCCGGGCTCGCTCACCTTCTTGCTGGTCTGGAAGCTGGCCAGCGGGTTGCCGCTCTGGTCGGTGAGGTAGGCGGCGTCGATGTCGTCGGTGTTGACCTGCTGGATGAACAGCGACGGCGACACCGTCCAGCCCGGCTCGATGACGGCCTTGGCCGACACCTTGGCCACGTTCCAGTCGGAGCTGTTGATGCCCTTGCTGATGACGGCGTGGGTGGTCGGGTCGACCTGGTCGATGTAGCCGCCCTGGTGGCCCGACTGCAGGCCGATGCGGATCGCCAGCCGGTCCTTGATGATGGGCACGTTGAGCACGCCCTCCTCCTGCCAACTGGTCGAGCCGTGCTGCGTGCCGTACATCGACAGCGTGGCCGAGCCGCCGAAGAACTTCAGGTCGGGCTGCTTGCTGGCGAACTTGATCGTGCCGCCCAGCGAGCTGGCGCCGTACAGGGTGCCCTGCGGGCCGCGCAGCACTTCGACGCTGTCGAGGTCGAAGAAGTGCGGCTCGGCGGTGCCCTGGCTGTAGAGGTTGCGCGTGGTCAGCGACACGTCGTCGAGGTAGACGCTGACGGTGGCCGAGCCGGCCTGCGAACTGACGCCGCGGATCTCGACCGTGCCCAGGCCGGGGCCGGCCTGCGACGAGAAGGAGACGTTGGCGATGTTGCGCGTCAGGTCCTCGACCGTGGCGATCTGCGCAGCCTTGAGCTGCTCGCCCGACATCACCGACACGCTCACCGGCACTTCCTGGATGTCTTCCTTGCGCTTCTGCGCCGTGATGACCACGCGGGCGATCTCGCCGACGGGGGTCGAGGCGGCGGGGCTGGCGGCGGTCGCGGCGGCCTGGGCGAGCGCGGTCAGCGGCAGCAGGCAGGCAAGCCCGGATGCAACTCCGGCGATGACGATTCTTCTGGACATGGCGTCCCTCCTCGGGGGCGTTGATGGTGGTGGAATGAAGACGACTGGCTCGATGGCGGGCGGACTCGCGTCCGTCAGCTCCGGCGCCTGGTTCGCCGGCGGCGGGTGTGGAAAGGGTTCATGGGCCGGCCATGGGTCAGTGGCGGGCGACTTGGCCGATGAAGGCGCGCACGCGTTCGTCTTCCTGCGCGCCGAAGAAGCGTTCGGGCGGCGCGTCCTGGGCGATGCAGCCGCGGTCGAAGAACAGGATGCGGTCGCCGACCTCGCGCGCGAAGCCCATCTCGTGCGTGACGACGATCATCGTCATGCCGCTTTTCGCAAGCTGCTTCATGACGTCCAGCACCTCCTTGACCATCTCCGGGTCGAGCGCCGAGGTAGGTTCGTCGAACAGCATCACACGCGGCTGCATCGCCAGGCTGCGGGCGATCGCCACGCGCTGCTGCTGGCCGCCCGACAGCGCGAACGGGTGCTTGTGGGCGTGCGCCTGCATGCCAACGCGCTCGAGCAGTTCCAGCGCGCGCGCCTGCGCCTCGGCGCGCGCGAGCTTGCGCACGCGGCGCGGGGCCAGCATCACGTTCTCCAGCACCGTCAGGTGCGGGAACAGGTTGAACTGCTGGAACACCATGCCGACCTCGGCGCGCAGGGTGTCCAGCGCCTTGGGGTCGTCGCCGACCTCGATGCCGTCGACCACGATGCGGCCGCTGTCGTGCTTCTCCAGGCGGTTGAGGGTGCGCAGCAGCGTGCTCTTGCCGGAGCCGGAGGCGCCGATGATCACGGCCACCTCGCCCGCGTTGAAATGCGTGCTGACGCTCTTGAGCACCGGCGTGCCGCCGAAGGCCTTGGTGACCTTGTCGACGGTGATCAGGGGGGTGGCGGCCATCGAACGATCGTTCGCAAAATCCATGCCATGCCCTGCCGTCATGCGAGCTTGTCCTCGATGTCGAAGCGCCGTTCGACCGCGCCCGAGAAATGCGTCATCACGGTGGTCAGCAGCAGGTAGATGGCCGCCGACGTCACCAGCGACGGGATCGGCAGGTAGGTCTTGGCGCGCAGCAGGTCGGCGGTGTTGGTGAGCTCGACGAGCCCGATGACCGAGGCCAGCGACGAATCCTTGAGCAGCGCGACGATGTTGTTGACCAGCGGCGGCAGCGCGATCTTGAAGGCCTGCGGCAGCGTGACGTCGATGAAGGTGTACCAGCCGTTCATGCCCAGCGAGCGGGCCGCCTCCAGCTGGCCCTTGGGCACCGCGAGCAGGCCCGAGCGGATCGCCTCGGCGTTGTAGGCGCCCACGTTGAGCGACAGCGCCACGCAGGCCCAGCCGAACTCGTCCATCTTCACGAACGGCAGCAGCTGCGGCAGCGCGAAGTAGGCGAAGAACACCTGGATCAGCAGCGGCGTGCCGCGGATCACCCAGACGTAGAACCCGGCCACCCAGCGCACCGGCGGCAGCTTCGACAGCTTGCCCAGCGCGGCCAGGATGCCCAGCAGCACGCCGGCCAGGCCGGACACGAGCGTCAGCTCCACCGTCATGCGCGCACCGTCGGCGAAGGCCTGCGCGTTGCTGCCGATCGGCTCGGGCGCCAGCGCGACCAGGCGCGCGAGCAGCCACAGCACCAGGACCATGCCGACCACGGCCACCGCCATGGTGGCGTTGCTGCGCTGCTTGCGGCCCCAGTGCGCGGGCCAGGGGCTCTTGAGGACGGCCATGGCGCTCACTTGCAACGGATGTCTTCGTTGAACCACTTCTTCGAGATCGTCGCGTAGGTGCCGTCGGCCATGATCGCGGCGAGCGCCTTGTTGACCTCGTTGACCAGGCCGATGTTGCCCTTGCCGACCGCCGCGGCGATCTTCTCGGTGAACAGGAAGTCGCCCATCTTCAGCGCGGTGCCCGGCGTGGCGGCCAGCGAGGCCTTGCCGACGAACTTGTCGGTGACCCAGGCGTCGACGTGGCCCGTCTCGAGCGCGGCGCGGGCCGAGTTGTCCTGCGGGAAGTTGCGCACGTCCTTGACCGGCAGCTTCTTCGCGTTGTCGTAGTAGGTGGTGCCGGTCTGCACGCCCACCACCTTGCCGGTGAGATCCTTGGCGGTCTTGATGGCCCCGTCCTTGGAGATGATGACGCCGCCGGTGCAGTAGTGCGGGTTGGCGAACGTGACGGCCTTGGCGCGTTCCTCGGTGACGCCGTGCGAGGCGATCACCAAATCCCAGCGGTCCTGCTGCAGGCCCACCAGCAGGCCGTCGAAGCCCATGGCCTTCCATTCCACCTTGAGCCCCATCTTCGCGGCGACGGCGTTGGCGACGTCGATCTCGAAGCCGGCGAGCTTGCCGGCCTCGACGAAGTTGAACGGCGCGAACTTGCCTTCGCTGGCGACCACCAGGGTGCCGCTCTTGCGGATCTCGTCGATGGTGCGCGCCTGCGCGGCGGCGACGGCGAACAGGCCGACGGCGGCGGCGAGGATCGCGACGCGGCGCGACAGGCGATGGCGGGGGGAGGTGCTTGCGGTCATGGAGGAAATCCTTCGTCGCGGGGGCGTGGCGGGCGGAGAGTGGTTCGGGTCAGTGGTCGCCGAAGAAATAGCGCTTGAGGCCGGCGAGGATCATCTCGACGGCCACCGCCGTCAAGACCAGGCCCATCAGCTTCTCGATGGCGGCCACCATCTGCGCGCCCAGGGCGCGCCGGATGCGGTCGGCCGCGAGCAGCACGACGCCGCTGATGGCCAGCGCCGCGGTGAGCGCGCCGATCCAGGTGAGCAGGTGGTCGGGCTGGCGCGACGCCAGCAGCAGCACCGTGGCCATCGCCGACGGGCCGGCCAGCAGCGGCACGGCCAGCGGGAAGATGAAGGGCTCGCGCCGGACCGTGTCGGTGCCGTAGATCTCGCCGCCGCCGAAGATCATGCGGATCGCGATGATGATCAGGATCACGCCGCCGGCCACCTCCAGGGAGCGCTCCGACAACCGCATCAGCGCCAGGAAGCCCTGGCCGGAGACCATGAACAGCACCAGCACGGCGAACGCCACCAGCACCTCGCGCACGGCGACGAAGGTGCGGCGCTCGGGCTTGACGGCGCCCAGGATCGAGATGAACACCGGCAGGCTGCCGAACGGATCCAGCACCAGCAGCAGCAGGATGAAGGCGGACAGGAAGGTGTGATCCATGGCGGCGCGATTGTCTTTGAACGAGGGCGGTCGTCAGTGGCGCCTACGCGACAGACGTGACGCAAGAAGCGGGCCGATGGCGTGGACGGCGCCCGGACGGCAGCGGTTGTCACGAAACGCACGACTGTAGCGTTCGCCACAGGAAATATGTGTTCCAAACATTGCGTGGCTTACCCTAATATGTGCACGTTTCTTTCATGGAATTGAGCGTGACTACAGCCCCACCTCCCCTGGACATGATCGACCGCAAGATTCTTGAGAACCTGCAGCTGTCCGGACGGATGACCAACGTCGAGCTGGCGGCCGCCATCCACCTGTCGGCGCCGCAATGCTTCCGCCGGGTGCGCGCCCTCGAGGAGCGCGGCGTGATCCGCGGCTACCACGCGCGGGTCGAGGCCGCGGCCGTGGGGCTGGACGTCACGGCCTACGTCAGCCTGAACATCGTCGGCAACGCGTTCGGCCAGGTGCGCGAGATCGAGGCGCAGCTGCGCGACTTCCCGCAGGTGCTGGAATGCCACATCGTGTCGGGCGACTGCGACTACCTGATCAAGGTGGTGGCGCGCGACCTGAAGGCGCTGTCGCACTTCCTCACCGACCGGCTGATGCAGGTGCCGGGCGTGGCCAACGTGCGTTCGATGATCTGCCTGGAGGAGATCAAGCCCGCGGCGGCGCTGCCCTGCGACGGCTGAAGACCGGACCCGGCGTCCTTGATCCTGAATAAGGACGCTTGTATTATTTGCCGCATGCCCAAGCCGTCCCATCGCGAGAAGCTGCTCAACGTCGGGCTGCAGGTCGTCCACGAACGCGGGTTCGGCGGCGCCAGCGTGCGCGACATCGTGCAGGCCGCGGGCGTGCCGCAGGGCTCGTTCACGAACCACTTCGCGTCCAAGGAGGCCTTCGGCCTCGAGGTCGTCGAGCGCTACCTCGACGGCGCGCGCGCGCTGATGCAGGCCACGCTGCGCAACGACGCGCTGCCGCCGCTGCAGCGCCTGCGCGCCTACGTCGACGGCGCCACCGACAGCCGCAGCGACGCCGGCATCCGCAACGGCTGCCTGCTGGGCAACTTCAGCGCCGAGGCCAACGATTGCGGCGAGGCGCTGCGCCTGCGCGTGGCCGACGCCTTCGCGCAGGTGCAGGACGCCCTCGCCTACTGCCTGCGCGCCGCCGTCGCGGCCGGCGAGATCGCGCCGTCCACCGACTGCGACGACGCGGCCGCCTTCCTGCTGGCCTCGCTGCAGGGCGCGATCCTGCTGGCAAAGGCGCAGCGCAGCGCGCGGCCGGTGGAGCGCTTCAGGCAGCGGGCGCTGGCCGGCCTGCTGGCGCCCGCCGACCCGGTCGAAGCGCCGCGCTGAACGCCCGCCGGCGGGTCCTGGTCGGCCGGTCCGGGCCCGACTTGAGCGGGTGAACCGGGGCCGGATCGGCCCTCATCCGCCCATCGAAAAACGGGGCGATCGGCACATTGGAACTTCCACGATGGAAGCCTCCGATGCCCGACCGATCCTCCTTCTCCAAGACCCTGCGAACCGCCTGCGCGACCCTGGCTGCAGCCCTGTTCGCGAGCACCCTGAACGCGGCGCCGAAGCCGTTGGGCGATGCCGAACTGAGCGCCGTGCGCGGTGCCGACGGCTCGATCCTGGCCGGCCTGCAGACCCCGTCGTCGAACGCGCAGAACGGCCTGGCCAACGGCCTGGCGGCCGCGTTCTCCAGCAGCGCCGGCAGCACGCTGCTGAACCCGGCGCAGTTCGCCGCGGCGCTGGAGGCCGCGGGCCTGTCGCCCTCGATGTTTCCCGACTACGCGGGCCAGCCGGTCGCGCAGACCGTCGTCGACGCCAAGCCGGTGACCTTCAGCTTCAACCTGTCCGACGTGCTGCTGTCGACGACCGGCCTGCAGTACGCCGGCGGCGCCTCGATGGGCACGATCACGATGAAGGACTTCGACGCCCGCGGCACCACGATCTGGGTCTGGCAGCACCACTGAGCCACTGTCACCCGCGCGGGTGATGCCGGGCGTGCAGCTGGCGCAGGCGTTCGCGCGCGACGTGGGTGTAGATCGTCGTCGTCGAGATGTCGGCGTGGCCCAGCAGCAGCTGCACGGCGCGCAGGTCGGCGCCGTGGTTGAGCAGGTGGGTCGCGAACGCGTGGCGCAGCGTGTGCGGCGACATCGGGTTGCGGATGCCCGCGGCCAGCGCGTATTTCCTGACCAGGTTCCAGAACATCTGGCGCGACATCGCCGCCGCGCGCACGGTGACGAACAGCGCGTCGCTGCGCCGCCCGGCCAGCAGCTCGGGACGGGCCGTCGCCAGCCAGGACTCCAGCCAGCGTCGCGCCTCGTCGCCGAACGGCACCAGGCGCTCCTTCGCGCCCTTGCCCATCACGCGCACCACGCCGTCGGGCAGGCTCAGGTGCACCAGCTTGAGCTCGACCAGCTCGCTCACGCGCAGCCCGCTCGCGTACATCAGCTCCAGCATCGCGCGGTCGCGCGCGCCCAGCGGCGTCTCGACGGCCGGCGCCGCCAGCAGCGCGTCGACCTGGGCCTCGGTGAGGGTCTTGGGCACGCGCAGGGCCTGGCGCGCGGGCCGCAGCCGCAGCGTCGGGTCCTCGGCCACGAGGCGCTCGCGCAGCCCCCAGCGGTAGAAGCGCCGGAACACGGCCAGGCGCCGGTTCGCGCTGGTGGCCTTGCTGGCCGCGTGGCGCGCGAGCATGTAGGCCTGCACGTCGCTCGCGCGCGCCTGGGCGAGATCGCGCGCCTGCGCGTCGGCGAGCCAGGCGGCGAACAGCGCCAGGTCGCGCCGATAGGCCGCCAGCGAGTTCTTCGCGAGGCCGTCCTCCAGCCACAGGCCGTCGAGGAAGCGGTCGACCACCGCCTGGCTGCGCAGCAGCGCCGCCGAGGGCGCCGGGGACGGGGCCTTCTTCGCGGCGCCCAAGCCTCAGCCCGCGGCGCCCAGCATGCCGGCCTTCATCTTCGCGTCCACCGGCCAGTCGCCGACGAAGATGCGCAGCAGCGCGGCATAGAGGTCGGCGCCGGGCACCGGCGCGCCGCAGGGCTTGCCGTTGAGGGTCATCGTCAGGCCGGCGGCCGGCACGTAGTCGAGGTCGACGACATCGCCCTTCTTCACGTTGCCCACGCTGCGCAGCGTGCGGTCGAAGGCCGCGATGCGATCCTGCATCGCCGCGACCTGGTCGGCCGGCGTGCGCTTGGCGATGCCGCCGGTGAAGGCCTTGGCGAACTCGTCGGACGGGCCGTCCATCAGCAGGCGCACCTGCACGCGCTTGGGGCCGTCCTGGCCGAGCACCGCGGCGCCGGTGTCGGCCCGGGCAGGCAGGTACAGGCCGGCGAGGTACACCTTGTAGATGAACGCGGCACGCAGGCCCACGCCATTGAGCTGCAGCGGCACGCCGGCGACGCTGGCGGCGCCCGGGAAGGTCTGGTTCTCGAGGGTGATCGGCGCGGCAGCGCGCGCGCTGGGCAGGAACACGAGCGCGGCCAGCGCGATCAGGGCCATGCCCAGCAGGCCCTGGCTGAGGGCACGCAACGCGCCGAGCAGGCGGCGCGCCGGCTGGCGCCATGTCGCATGAAACATCTTCTTTCCTTCGCCGGGGCCGCGGCGGCCCCTTCAGCCGTTCAACGCGCCAGCGACCGGCGCGGACGACAGGGCCCACTGTATGTGTTCCGCGAGCAGCGTGCTCGCGCCGGCGAGGCGCGCGCGCAACGCCGCCTCGATCGGCGCGCGCGGCTCGCCGGCATGCAGCGCGTTGCCGAGCGCCACCGCGATGTTGCGCTGCCAGCGCGCATGGCCGATGCGGCGGATCGCCGAGCCTTCGGTGCGGCGCAGGAACTCCTCTTCGCTCCAGTCCCACAGCGCCAGCAGCGTCGGTTCGGCCAGGTCGGCGCGCTCTGCAAAGTCAGGTAAAGGCGAGCGGCGCGCGAACTTGTTCCAGGGGCACGCGACCTGGCAATCGTCGCAGCCGTAGATGCGATTGCCGATCGCGCGGCGGAACTCCAGCGGGATCGCGTCGTCGCTCTCGATGGTCAGGTAGGAGATGCAGCGCCGCGCGTCGAGCCGCTCGGGCGCGACGATGGCCTGCGTCGGGCAGACGTCCATGCACGCGGTGCAGCGGCCGCAGTGCGGCTCGGCGGCGGCGGTCAGCGGCAGCGCGATGTCCACGAAGATCTCACCGAGGAAGAACATCGAGCCGGCGTCGCGCGAGAGCGCCAGCGTGTGCTTGCCGCGCCAGCCCAGCCCCGAGCGCGTGGCGAGCTCCACCTCCAGGACCGGCGCCGAGTCGGTGAAGCAGCGGTAGCCCAGCGGGCCGATGGCGTCGGCCAGGCGGTCGGCCAGCTTCTGCAGGCGATCGCGCAGCACCTTGTGATAGTCGCGGCCGCGGGCGTACATCGAGACCACCGCCTCGCCGGCGCGCGCCAGCCGGGCCTGCTCCTGCCGCGGCCAGTCGACCCCGCGCGCTTCGGGCAGGTAGTCCATGCGCGCCGTGATGACCCGCAGCGTGCCCGGGCGCAGCTCGGCCGGCCGTGCGCGCTTCATGCCGTGCGCGGCCATGTAGCCCATGCTGCCGGCGAAGCCCGCCTCCAGCCACGCGCGCAGGCCGTCCTCGGCCGCCCCGAGATCGACCCCGGCGACGCCGATCTGTGAGAATCCGAGCTCGAGCGCCCAGTCCTCCAGGCGCTGCAAGAGAGCGAGAGCCCCGGGGTCCTCCCCGCCGTCATGACGCAGCTGCAACATCCGCCGATTCTAGGAACATCGCTGGCCACCTGGGCCGACGAGGCCGCCTGCGCGCGCGACGCGGGTCGGCTCGCGGCCGCAGCCGCCCTGCGCGACGCGTTCGTCGAGCTCGAGGGGCCGCTGGGCGCCGGCAAGACCACCTTCGTGCGCCACCTGCTGCACGCGCTGGGTGTCGAGGGCCGCATCAAGAGCCCGACGTACGCGGTGGTCGAGACCTACGAGCTCGACCACCTGGCCATCTCGCATTTCGACTTCTACCGCTTCGACGATCCGCAGGAGTGGGAGGACGCCGGCCTGCGCGACCTGTTCGGCACGGCCGGGCTGAAGCTGGTGGAGTGGGCCGAGAAGGCGCAGCCGCTGCTGCCCGTGCCCGACCTGCGCGTGACGATCGCGCCACACGACGACGCGATTCGCGGCGTCCGCTTCGATGCGATGACCCCCAACGGGCTGCAATTGCTCGACAATCTTCGTTCATGAAGCGAAGAGACGCCCTGCTGCGCGGCGGCAGCCTCGTGCTGTGTCTGAGCGCCACCGACATCGCGTTCGGTGCCACCATCCTCGCTGTGCGCATCTGGCCCGCGGCCGACTACACGCGCGTCACGATCGAGTCCGACCAGCCGCTGGTGGCGCGCAACTTCGTCGCCGACAGCCCCTACCGCCTCGTCGTCGACATCGACAACCTCGAGCTGAGCCCGGCGCTGCGCGACATGGTCGGCAAGGTGCGCCCCGACGACCCGTTCATCGCCGGCGCGCGCGTCGGCCAGAACCAGCCGCGCGTGGTGCGGCTGGTGCTCGACCTGAAGCAGGCGGTGGCCCCGCAGCAGTTCATGCTCGCGCCGGTGGCCGCCTACCAGCACCGGCTGGTGTTCGACCTCTATCCGCTCAAGGCCCAGGACCCGCTGCTGGCGTTGCTGCGCGGCAAGGAGCAGGCCGAACAGGCCGCCGCGCAATCGGTGCAGGACGCGCTCGGCGAATTCATCGGCCGCATTCCGTATGGCGCCAGCGCGCCGGTGGCGCCCGGCACCGCGGTCGCGGCGCTGCCGGCGCCGCCCGCCTCCGGCGCGACCCACCTGGCCGGCGGCGGCATCGACACCTCGTCGATGGAGACGCAGGCGCCGTTCGCCGCGCGCCCGCTCACGCCCGAGGAAAAGCGCCGCGTCGACCGCCTGCTGGTCATCGCCATCGACCCCGGCCACGGCGGCGAGGATCCGGGCGCGATCGGGCCCACCGGGCTGCGCGAGAAGGACGTCGTGCTGGCCATCGCGATGCAGTTGCGCGACCGCCTCAACGCCAAGCCCGGGGTGCGCGTGCTGCTCACCCGCGATTCCGACTTCTTCGTGCCGCTGGGCGAGCGCGTGAAGAAGGCCGAACGGGTGCAGGCCGACCTGTTCGTCTCGATCCACGCCGACGCGTTCTTCACGCCGGAGGCCCGCGGCGCCTCGGTGTTCGCGCTGAGCCAGGGCGGCGCCTCCAGCGCCGCGGCGCGCTGGATGGCCAACCGCGAGAACGCCTCCGACGCCGTCGGCGGCGTCAGCGTGAAGGTCAAGGACGCCCAGGTCATGCGCGCCATGCTCGACATGAGCACCACCGCGCAGATCAAGGACAGCATGCGCGTCGGCGGCGAGGTGCTCAGCCGCATGGGCAAGGTCGGCAAGCTGCACCGCGGCCAGGTGGAGCAGGCCAGCTTCGCGGTGCTGAAGGCCCCGGCGATCCCCTCCATCCTGGTCGAGACGGCGTTCATCTCGAACCCGCAGGAAGAGGACAAGCTGCGCGACCCGGACTACCGCCACCAGCTGGTCGAGGCGCTGTTCACGGGCATCGACCGCTACTTCGCGAAGAATCCGCCGATCGCGCGGCATCGCGACCTGTAGCGGGATTCGCGGTCGGCGCTGCCCATTGCGCGCCGGCCGAACCGCTGCGCTTGGGGCCGCCAACCGCTTGCGGCAACGGTCAGCGCGGGGCGCCCGCCGGCGCCTGCCCGGCACGCGGAGGGGCCACGGGCGCCAGCACCACCAGGAACGACGACCCGCCCGGTTCACGCCGAACATGGACATCCACCAGGCGGGTCGCGCCGCAAGCCGGGGCGAGCCGAAGGGACGACGACGCGACAGCTGGCACTCCATCCGGCGCCGCCAGCAGCGCGCGCAGTTCGCCGCGGCTGCCGGGTTCGAGGAATTCCTCCAGCAGCAGGCCGCCCCCCGCGTCGCGGTCGATTCCCAACATCGCGGCACCGGCGATGTTGAGTTCCCGCAGCAGGCCGCCACGATCGACGGTGAAGCAGCCGACCGGCTGCAGGTCATAGAGTTCGATCTGCCTGCGAAGGGCCGTTTCGAGCTCGACGCGCGACTCGCGCAGTTCCTCGGCCTGGAGGTCCAGTTCGACCTGGTGCACCTGCAGTTCGTGGAGCAGCGCCTGCGCGTCGTGCGCGGTGGCTGGCGACGACGCCAGCTGGTACAGCACGGCCAGCGCATCGCACGCATATTTCGCCGCGCGCTGGCTGCCGGGACCGCCGACCAGCCGCGAGACGGCCTGGGCGCGAACATCCATCTGCCTGTCGGGTGCGTCGGCGTGTCGTGACATGTCAGGTCCTCGGATCGGATGGATTCGACATCGACTCTACGCCTTGCGCAGGCGGGACTCGAGTTCCTTGGCGGCCGTGATGTCGACGAACGTGATCACGACGCCCTGGATCACGTTGGTGAGCGTGCGATACGGCATGATCCGCACGGTGAACCAATGCCCATCCGTGGTGGGAATCTGCCTTTCGCGGGACGCCAGGGTGCGCAGCGTTTCCTTCACGTCGGTGTGCAGCTCGGGGTAGATCAGCGTCGTCGCGAGCTCGCTGAGCGGCCGGCCGACATCGCCTTCACGCAGGTGGACCACGCGCGTGATCTGGTCGGTGAACCGGCGTACGTTGAGGTCGCTGTCGAGGAACAGCGTGGCGATGTCGGTGCTGTTGAGAAGATTCTGCATGTCGCTCTGCGCGAGCGCGAGATCGTCGAGCTTGGACTGCAGCTCGCCGTTGATCGTCTGCAGTTCCTCGTTCATCGACTGGGCCTCCTCCTTGGAGGTCGTCAGCTCCTCGTTGGCGGACTGCAGCTCCTCGTTCGTGGATTGCAGCTCCTCGTTGGCTGCCTGCAGTTCCTCCTGCGACGCGTGCATCTCCTGCCGCAAGGCGCGAACCTCGTCCTGGCACCGGATCAACTCCTCGCTGACCGCCGGATCGACCGGCCCCGCCGCATTGCCGCGCCGGGCTCGCCTGCCCGCAGCAATGGCGATGTCGCGGAAGACGATCATCGCCATGCCCTCGAGGGCGCTCGGCTGCTGGATGGGCTGGACGGTGATGTCGACCCCGGCCTGCACCTGGTCATCGACCCGCAGGCCGTGCAGTTCGACGGTCTTCCCGTCCTGGAAGGCGGCCCGCAGCGCGATCGCCAGGTGGGGCCGGATCCCGGGCCGGGCCATCACGTGGATGTTCCAGTTCGCCTTGCCGGCCGCCGGCTCGAGGTATCGGCCCGTTCGACCGCTGATGTAGAGAATGTCGCCGCCTGCGTTGACCAGCACCGCTGGCGGCGCGAACGTCTGCAGCAGGACCTGGTCGGCCTGGCTCTGCAGGTTGGCAAGCGGTGTCTTCGGCGTGGTCAGTTGGGTCTCCAGCGGCGTGGCGCGCAAGGATGCACGGCCTTGGGTGGGAAAGTACACCATGCCGGCACCACCGGCATTGTCGCTGCGCCAATACAGCCTGGACTTCGGGTGCAGCGGCCGGAACATCGCCTGCGAGCGACCCACTGTCTCCGATCCGCCGAGCAGGAGCACGCCGCCAGGGCGCAGGCTGTAGTGGAACAGCGGCACCAGGCGATGCTGCAACGCGGCGCTGAAATAGATCAGCAGGTTGCGGCAGGACAGGATGTCGAGCCGGGTGAAAGGGGGGTCGAGGATGACGTCGTGCTGGGCGAACAGCACCATCTCGCGGATGCGGGCGTCGATCTGGAACCCGCCGGCATGCTCGACGAAGAACCGGCGAAGGCGTTGCGGCGTCAGGACACCGGCGATCGCGGCCGGAAAATGGCCCGTGCGCGCGGCCGCGATCGCATCCGCGCTGAGGTCGGTGGCGAAGATGCTCAGCGTGCACGCGGCGAACCGCGGCTGCGCCTCGGCGACCTCGGTGAACGCCATCGCCAGCGAAAAGGCCTCCTCCCCGGTCGAGCAGCCGGCGACCCAGGCGCGCAGCTTCGACTCGCCGGCGTCGAGGCGGCTGGCCAACAGCACCGGAAGGACCTGGTCCTGCAACTCCTCCCACACCTCGGCGTCGCGAAAGAACGCGGTGACGCCAATCAGCATTTCCTTGAAAAGCAAGTCGAGTTCCTGCCGGTTCGCCCGCAGGAAGTCGCCGTAGGCCGCCATGGAATCGAGTCCGTGGACGAACATGCGGCGTTCGATGCGACGCACCAGCGTGTTGGACTTGTAGAGCGCCAGGTCGTGCCGGGTGTGCTCGCGCAGCAGGCCCAGGATCCTGGCGAGCGCGGCCGCGCTGCCCGGACTGCCGGCGCTGTCGCGCGACGCCGTCGCCCGGACCGCCGTCCCGACGATCGCCAGGATGCGGCCGGGCAGTTCCGCCGGCGTGGCGACGACGTCCGCGCAGCCCGCGGCGATCGCGCTCCGCGGCATCGAATCGAACTGCGCCGACTCCGGCTGCTGGACGACGCACAAGCCCCCCTGGGCCTTGATGGCCAGCAGGCCCAACGTGCCGTCCGAACCCATGCCCGACAGCACGACGCCGATCGCGCGCTGGCCCAGTTCCCGGGCCAGCGACCCGAACAGGACGTCGACGGGCAGCCGCATGCCGCGCGGGCGAGACGGCTCCTTGACGTGCAATGCGCCGTCCGCCACGGTGAGCTCGGCGTTGGGCGGGATGACGTAGACCGCATTGGCTTCGACGGCCCGCGTCTGGGTGACCTCGTGCACCGGCAGCGTGGTGGCGCGTTGCAGCAGTTCCCCCAGCATGGCCTTGTGCGTGGGGTCCATGTGCTGGACGACGACATACGCCAGGCCGCTCGCGGGCGGAACCTGCGCCAGGAACTGTTCCAGCGGCTCCAGTCCGCCGGCGGAGGCCCCGAGGCCCACGATGGGGATCCGGGGCACCGGGGTTCGTGCCGGGGCGGGTCGAGAAATGTTCATTCGCAAGTATCGGCCACGCGGGCACGGTTGCCGGCGCGGTGCCCGGCTCGTCGTCGCCGCCGCCGGGGTCGTGCTCGCGGGCACAGCGGCACGGCCCCCCGGCACGACGCCGCAAAGTTTCAGCGCAACGCTTCGAACGCCAGGTCGCCCCAGCCCTGCAACGGCCCCAGCGGGTTGCGAACGACCTCGTACTCGTCGATGGTCGGTCGACCGCCAACCAGTTCATAGACCAGTTGGTCGTCGACGAATACCAGCAGCGCGTCGACCTCCCATCCCTTGCTGACGGATTCGCGCTTGAAGTTGAGCGAGTCGAGCCAGAAGCTGCCGACACGCGCGCGCTCCACCTTCCTGACGGTGATGGTGTAGCCGTTGCAGCGCCTTCCGGCCTGGAAGCAATCGCGGATGCCGCGATCGATGTCCTCGGGCCGGATCATCGCTGCGGAGGGGAACTTCTGCAGGACATCCGCGAAGTGCAAGACGGTGATCGCCGGGTTGCTGCGTGGATCGAGTCCGTTGGCATGCACGTCGGCGCGCGTGGCCTTGTACGGTTCGATCGCCGCCAGCGACTGCACGGCGTCGTCGTAGCTGCTCCAGTCCGACACGACTTCCCGCCTGGCGGTGGGCAGCAACGACGCACACCCCGCCAGCGCCAGGACGCCGACCAGGGCGATGGATCTCGGCATCGGGAGTCTCGTCTTGTTCATGTCGTCAAGCGCGAGGGCGCAGTCCTGTGATGCTCACGATTGGCTCACGATCGGCGATCCTCGGCTTGACAGGCGTCAATTTCCCCGCTGGGGCGGGCTCGCCGCGGGCCAGCGCACCGCGCGTCGGCGATTCAGCGATGGGGGCAGTCGGGTGCGCGCGGATCGCAGTCCGGACGGCCGTCGCGGCCATCCCCGTGGCGGTCGTCGCGCTGGTCGTGGCCCGGATCCCGGTCGCGGTGCCCGCCGTGTCCGTCCCCCTCGGAACGGTCGCCCAGCGGATAGGCGACGCAGCCCGACAGGCCGATCAGGGCGATCGCAACTGCAATCGATGAGGCGTTCTTCATGGCGTTCCTCGAGGTGGTTGACGTTTTGCAGAGCCGTGTCATCGGATCGACCCGGTCGGCCGATGACCTTCAACAGACGAGCGCGCTGCCGGGGAGGGAGACCGACGCCGGCAATGTCACGATGAATTGACTGCCGCGCTCCAGGCCCTCGCTGCACGCCTCGACGGCGCCCCCGTGCGCCTGTACCAGTTCGCGCACCACGGCGAGTCCGATCCCGAGGCCCGCCCGGTTGAAATCCGCTGCGCGCGGCTCCTGGACGAAGCGTTCGAAGAGATGCGGCAATGCCTCGGCGGAAATGCCGATGCCGTTGTCCGCCACGATCAAGCGCACATCGGGCCCGATCCTGGCGATGGAGACGCAGACGACGCCGGCCACCGGCGTGTACTTGGAGGCGTTGTCGAGCAGGTTGCTCACGATCTGCACCAGGCGTCCAGGGTCGCCTTCGACCTCGATCGCCAGCGGTGGCAGGTAGATTTCCAGGTGCTGCGACCGGACACCCATCGCCGGCCGGCAATCGTCGACGGCTTCGGTCACGATCGCCCGCATGTCCACGACCTGACGCTGCAGGCGGAGCCTGCCGGAATCGAGGCGGGCGATGTCGACCAGGTCGGCGATCAGGCCGGCGATTCGCGTCACCTGGCGTTCGATGATCAGTTGCAGTCGAGGTAGCTCGTCGGTCCGTGCCCGCCCCAGCAGCGCCGCAGCCGTGCGGATGGGGACGAGCGGGTTGCGCAGTTCGTGCGCGACGACCGCCATGTAGTCCACCATCTCCCTGCGCCCCCGGTCCGCGTCCGGCCGCGGCAGGCCCCCGGCGGCGCTTGTCGACCCGGCGTGGCGTCGTGCCTCGCCCACGGGGGCGGCCACCGCCAGCAGGGCCATCGACGTCGACGGGCCGATCAGGACGGCGGGCGCGTCGAGCGCGCGCTCCGCGCAGCGCGAGGACATGGCCTGGCGCAGGTGCTCGAGCGCATCGACGCACTCCATCACGCCGGCCCTCACCCCGCACTCGCCGGATGCCGGATCGCGCTGCGCCGGCACGCCCAGGCCGTCGACCGACGCTGTGAGCCTGGCCGTCACCCTGGCGAGAATGCCGTCCCAGCTTTCCGGCATCTCGCCCGAAGTTGTCCGCGCCGGACACTGCCCGGCGGCGGTGTCGGGGCGCGGCCCTGCGCACGGACCCGAGGAGCACCCATCCAGGCAGGCTGCGAACGACGAATACGACGCCTGGGGGGCGGGGGTTGCCTTGCCAAGTTCGAGGTGTTGCATGTCGTCGTCCTGGTCAAGTCGATGGGCCACATCAGGCCATCGACCGAAACGATGGCCCCGCTGTCGACCCGATGGTATTTCTCCAGTCGGGCAGGCTCTGTACGGCGGCGCACAGTACGGCCGTCGACACCCGCCTCATTGACCTGTCGCAAGCCCGGTCACCCGCCGCGGCGGGCCGGCCGTGCTTCGACGGATGAATTTCTTCTTGCGCCCCCCGGGATCCGCCTTGCGCAAACGCAAGCCGGGCCACCTGCGAAGCCATACCCTGGGGAGGTTTCGTTGTCGGGCACGCGCCCTGCGACCCATGACCACCCGACTCGATCCGCGGAAGAATGAGCTCCTGGCCGCACTTCGGGCCGAGGATTGGGCTTTCTGGGCGCCTCAGGTCGAATGGGTCGACCTGGCCCTTGGGCAGGTCCTTCACGAGTCCGGCGTCGGCATGACGCACGCCTACTTTCCGGTCACGGCCGTCGTCTCGTTGATGTACTCGCTGGAGGACGGTGGCTCCGCGGAGCTCGCCGTGGTGGGCTTCGAAGGACTTGTCGGCATCGAGCTCTTCCTGGGTGGCAAGACGACGCCGAGCAGCGCGGTGATCCAGAGCGCCGGCCAGGCCTACCGCCTCCCGGCCCCGGCGCTCGTTGCCGGATTCCAGCACCCGCCCGTCATGCACCTGCTCCTGAGGTTCACCCAGGCGCTCATCACGCAAATGTCGCAGACGGCGGTCTGCAACCGCCATCACGCCCTCGACCAGCAGCTTTGCCGGTGGCTGTTGCTCAGTCTCGACCGTTCGCAGGGGCTGGAGCTCGCGCTGACCCAGGAACTCATCGCCCGCATGCTCGGCGTGCGCCGCGAAGGGGTCACGGAAGCCGCGGGCAAGCTTCAGGCGGCCGGACTGATTCGCTACACGCGCGGACGCATCACGGTGCTCGACCGCGCGGGCCTGGCGGCGCGTTCCTGCGAATGCTACCGGGTCGTCAAGAAGGAATACGAGCGACTGCTGCCGGCGATCCCGTGCCGCTGATCACGGCCCGCCGCGCCGGGAGAGATCACCGCCGACCGGACTCAGCTCGCCGGCTGCGTCTTCTTGCGCAGGATCCCGACCAGCGCCAGCGCCCCGGGAATGACGATCATCGACAGGAAGATCCACTGCAGGTGGCCCTTGACCCACGGCAGGTTGCCGATCCCGTACCCGAGCAGCGTCACGCTGCCGATCCACAGGGCGGCGCCGCTGACGTCGAACAGGCTGAAGCGGCGCCGGGTCATCAGGGTCACGCCGGCGACGAAGGGCGCGAACGTGCGCACGAAGGGCATGAAGCGCCCGGCGATCAGCGCGACCCCGCCGTACTTCTCGAAGAAGGCGTGCGCCTTGTCGAAGCCCTGCTTGTTGAACCAGCGCGAGTTCTCCCAATGGAAGACGCGCGGGCCGAACCAGCGGCCGATCGTGTAGTTGGTCTGGTTGCCGAGCACGGCCGCGGCGAACATCACGCCGAGCGCCATCGTGATGTCCAGCAGCCCGGTGGCCGCGGAGGCCCCGACGATGAACAGCAGCGAGTCGCCGGGCAGGAAGGGCATCACGACGACGCCGGTCTCGATGAAGATGACCGCGAACAGCACGCCGTAGACCCAGGCACCGTTGCCGGCGACGAATGCCGACAGGTACTGGTCGGCGTGAAGAAGATGTTGAAACAAGGGGATCAGGGAGTCCATGGGCGGCGATTATCGACGCGGGTTCCTACAATAGGCAGATGACTGTCCAGATCGCGCCCGCCGAGCGAGCAATATGACCACCCCCACGCTCCCTTCGGTCGCTGCGCCCGCCGCGGACGCCGCGCCGCCGCCGGCCGCGCGGACGACGCGCATCCGCGAGCTGCCCGACGAGCTGGTGAGCCAGATCGCCGCCGGCGAGGTGGTCGAGCGCCCGGCCTCCGTGGTGCGCGAGCTGGTCGACAACGCGCTCGACGCCGGCGCCACCCAGATCGGCGTGCGCCTGGCCGCCGGCGGGGTGCGCGCCATCCTGATCGAGGACGACGGCTTCGGCATCGAGGCCGCCGAGCTGCCGCTGGCCCTCAAGCGCCACGCCACCAGCAAGATCCGCTCGCTCGACGACCTCGAGCAGGTGACGACGATGGGCTTTCGCGGCGAGGCGCTGGCGGCCATCGCCTCGGTGTCGGAGCTGGCGCTGGTCAGCCGCACGCCCGCCGCCGCCCACGCCCAGCGCCTGGATGCCCGCTCGGGGGAGCTGGCACCGGCCGCGCGCGCGCAGGGCACCACGGTCGAGGTGCGCGAGCTGTTCTTCAGCACGCCGGCGCGGCGCAAGTTCCTGAAGTCCGACTCCACCGAGCTCGCCCATTGCATCGAGGCCGTGCGCCGCCACGCGCTGGTGCGCCCCGGCGTCGGCTTCGCCGTCTGGCACGAAGGCAAGCTGGTGGAGCAATGGCGCGCCAGCGACGAGTCCCAGCGCATCCGCGACGTGCTGGGCGACGACTTCGTCGACAACAGCCGGCCGCTGCAGGCCGACATCGGCCCGATCGCCATCCACGGCCGCGTCGGCCTGCCCGCCGCCGCGCGCACGCGCAGCGACCACCAGTACGTCTACGTCAACGGCCGCTACGTGCGCGACCGCCTCATCGGCCACGCGCTGCGCAGCGCCTACGAGGACGTGCTGCATGGCCAGAAGCAGCCGGCCTACGTGCTGTTCATCGAGATCGACCCGGCGCGCGTCGACGTCAACGTGCATCCGACCAAGATCGAGGTGCGCTTCCGCGACTCGGGCGCGATCCACCAGGCCGTCAAGCGCGCGGTGGAGGACGTGCTCGCGCCGTCCGGCGCCACCGCCCCAGGCGCCGCCGGCGGCCACGTCGCCGGCACCGCGTTCGGCACGCCGGGCGGCTTCGCGGCCGCGGCCGCGGCGGCCGTCGAGCGCCTGAACGGCGGCACCGCCGCCACCCCGGGCTGGAATGCCGCCGGCCTCGCGCCCGCGCGCCCGTGGGCGCTGGCCAGCGACACGCGCGATCCGCTCGCGGGCGCGACCACGGCCTCGTTGTTCGCGCGCGCGTTCGGCGACGCCGCCGCGCCCGCGCCGCCGGCCGGCGGCGTGCTCGACGCCGGCGGCAGCGCCGCGCTCACCGCGCGCGAGCCTGCGGCGGCGCCGGCCTGGACGCGCCCACAGGACGCCGTCGAGGCGGTCGCCGCGGTCGCCCGGGCAGACGCCGGCGACTGGCCGCTGGGCCGCGCGATCGCGCAGATCCAGGGCGTCTACGTGCTGGCCGAGAACGCGCAAGGCCTGGTCGTCGTCGACATGCACGCCGCCCACGAGCGCATCGTCTACGAGCGCCTGAAGGCCGGCGCCGCCACGCACGCCATGCCCACGCAGGCGCTGCTGATCCCCGCCACCTTCGCCGCCACGCCCGCCGAGCGCGCACTGGCCGAGACGCACGCCGACACCCTGCGCGCGCTGGGCCTGGACGTCTCGGCCCTCGGCCCGCAGACGCTGGCCGTGCGCAGCCTGCCCGCCGCGCTGCTGCAGGCCGACCCGGTCGACCTCGTGCGCTCGGTGCTGGCCGACCTGGCCGAGGTCGACGCCAGCAGCCTGGTGCAACGCGCCCGCGACGACGTGCTGGCCTCGATGGCCTGCCACGGCGCGGTGCGCGCCAACCGCCGCCTGAGCCTCGAGGAGATGAACGGCCTGCTGCGCCAGATGGAGGCCACCGAGCGCTCCGACCAATGCAACCATGGCCGCCCCACGTGGCGCCAGGTGACGATGAAGGAACTCGACGCGCTGTTCCTGCGCGGCCGTTGATTCCGCCGATTGCCCCGCCTTTCCACTTCTCCGGCCGACCCCTCCCATGACCGATTCCAACTCTCCGCCGCCGGAACCTCCGACCAAGCCGACCGCCACGCCCGCCGCCCCCGCGACGGCCGACAGCCCGGCCGTGCCGCGCCGCATCCCGCGCGCCCAGGCGCGTCCGCCCGAGCCCGAGGGCCGCGACAAGACGCCCGTGGGTCAGCGCGTGATCGAGCAGCGCCCGCACGAGCGCAAGCCCACCGAGCACGTCGCCCGCCGCGGCGGCCGCCCCGACCTGCGCGACATCCCGCCGCCGCGCCGCGACACGCCCAGCAACGTCTGGCGTGCCGACCCGCCGCCGCCGCCCCCGCGCGCCCAGCCCGACCCGTCCCGCGAGCGCCGCGACGAGCCGCGCGAACGCCGCGACGGTCCGCGCCGCGCCCATGGCGACGCACCGCGGCCCGACCGTCCCGGCGAACGCCGCACCAGCCCGGGCCCGTGGCAGCAGCGCGGCCCGCGGCCCGACTTCCAGGACACGCGCCCGCCGGAATCCGAGCGCCCGGGCGGCCCGTTCCGCAAGGACGACCGCCGCACCACCGGCGTTCCGCCCGGCCCGCCGCGCGACGACCGCCGGCCGGCGCCGGCGCAGGGCCGGCGCGAGCCCGGCCCGCAGGGCTTCGGCATCGACCGCGACCGCCCCTGGGGCGACCGCGCCCGCGCGCCCTACGGCGACCGCGGTCCCACCTACCCGCAGGGCCCCGCCTATCCGCAAGGCCCCAACGAACGCCCGCGCGGCCCCGCCGTCGATCGTCCGCGCGGCCCGGAGGTGCGCCGCCCCGGCGCCGACGACCGGCCGCCGCCGCGCCGCCACGAGGACGGCCCGCGCGACGCGGAACGCCCGGCCCAGCCGCCGCGCCCCGCGTTCGATCCGAACGCGCCGCGGCGCGAGGACCAGCGCCTGTCCAAGGTGCTGGCCGAGCGCGGCCTCGCGTCGCGCCGCGAGGCCGACGACTGGATCGACGCCGGCTGGGTGAAGGTGGACGGCGAGATGGCCGTGCTCGGCGCCCGCGTGTTCCCGCACCAGGTCATCGAGATCGACGACGCCGCCCGCACGCAGCAGGCACACCGCGTGACCATCCTGCTGCACAAGCCGATCGGCTACGTCAGCGGGCAGGCCGAGGACGGCTACGAGCCCGCGTCGGTGCTGGTGACGCAGGCCAACCACTGGCCCGAGGATCCGTCGCGCGAGCGCTGGCACCCGGGCCATGCGCGCGGCATCGCGCCGGCCGGCCGGCTCGACATCGATTCCACCGGCCTGCTGGTGCTGACCCAGGACGGCCGCATCGCGCGCCACCTGATCGGCGAGGACTCCGACGTCGAGAAGGAGTACCTGGTGCGCGTGGAATACCCGCGCGGCGGCCAGTTCCCCGACGCCGACCTCGACCGCCTGCGCCACGGCCTGTGGCTGGACGGCAAGGAACTGCGCCCGGCCAAGGTCAGCTGGGCCAACGAGGACCAGCTGCGTTTCGTGCTGCGCGAGGGCCGCAAGCGCCAGATCCGCCGCATGTGCGAGGCCGTCGGCCTGGTCGTCGTCGGCCTGAAGCGGGTGCGCATCGGCAGCGTGGTGCTGGGCAAGCTGCCGCCGGGCCAGTGGCGCTACCTGCGCGAGGACGAGCGCTTTTGAGCCGATGGCCGACGTGACGGCGGCGTTGCGCTGGCTGGGCATCGCGGGCCCGACCGCGTCGGGCAAGACGGCGCTCGCCCTGGCGATCGCCCGCCGCTGGCCGGTGGAGATCGTCAGCGTCGACTCGGCGCTGGTCTATCGCGGCATGGACATCGGCACCGCCAAGCCCGGCGCCGCCGAACAGGCCGCGGCGCCGCACCACCTGCTGGACCTCATCGGGCCCGGGCAGTCGTACTCCGCCGCGCAGTTCGTCGCCGACGCGCAGCGGCTGGTCGCCGGGATCCGCGCCCGCGGACGCTGGCCGCTACTGGTGGGCGGCACGATGATGTACTTCAAGGCGCTGGTGGACGGCATCGACGAGATGCCCGCCGCCGACCCCGCGATCCGCGCGCAGATCGACGCCGAGGCCGCGCAGCTCGGCTGGCCCGCGCTGCATGCGCAGCTGGCGCTCGTCGATCCGCCCACCGCGGCCCGGCTCCAGCCCAACGACTCGCAGCGCATCCAGCGCGCGCTGGAGGTGGTTCGATCCGGCGGCATTCCGCTGTCGACGCTGCACCGGCGCGCGCAGCGCGCGGCCCCCCCGCGCGAGGGCGTGCTCGTCGCACTGGAGCCCGCATCCCGCGCCTGGCTGCACGCCCGCATCGCGCAACGCTTCGACGCGATGCTGCAGGCCGGCTTCCTCGACGAGGTGCGCCGGCTGCGCGCCGATCCGGCGCTCCATCTCGACCTGCCCTCGATGCGCTGCGTCGGCTACCGCCAGGCCTGGGAAGCGCTGGACGCCGCCGACCCGCCGGACCTCGCCGCGCTGCGCGAACGCGGCGTCGCCGCGACGCGGCAACTGGCCAAGCGGCAGGTCACCTGGTTGCGCGGCATGGCGCATCGACAGGTGGTCGAGGCGGATGCGGCCGACGTGGAGGCGCGGCTGCTGGCCGTGGTCGAGTCGCTGATCGGGCCGCCGGGGACCGCCCCGGCATGAAAAAGCCGCTGCGGGCTGTGCAGGCGGCAGCGGCGGATCCGGGGGCGACGGGCGAGCTCAGGTCGACACCCGCTCCCCGTTCTTGCGCGGCTTGATCGGCCCGGTGCGCACGCAGTTGCGACCGGCCTCCTTGGCCGCCTCCAGCGCCTGCTCGGCCTCGTGCACCATGGTGTCGACGCTCAGCTGGCCCTGGTGGACGGTGGCCACGCCGATGCTGACGGTGGCCACCACGTGGGTCTGCTGCCAGGTGTAGGGTGCGGAGGCGACCTGCTGGCGGATGCGCTCGGCGGCGTCGAGCGCGCCCAGCGGGTCGGTGTTGGGCAGGAACACGGCCAGCTCGGCGCCGCCGAAGCGGGCCAGCAGGTCGGGCTGGCGCAGCGTGGTGCCCACGCGCTTGGTGACCTCCAGCAGCAGCGCGTCGCCGCACAACTGGCCCAGGTGCTCGTTGATGCGGCGCAAGTGGTCGGCATCGATCAGCAACAGCGCGCCGTCGTCGCCGTAGCGGCGGCAGCGGGCGAACTCGCGCTCCACCAGCTCGAGGAAGTGACGGCGGTTGGACAGGCCGGTGAGGTCGTCGTCGACCGCCTGCAGCGCCTGGCGGGCGCGCGTGTCGGCCACGACCCGCGCAAGGCGGATGACGATGCCGGCGAGGACCAGCGCGGCCAGGGCGAAGAACACTGCCACGCTCAGCGCCACGGCGCCGCCACGGCCGCCCGCGAGCAGCCCCAGCCCGGTGGCGCCGGCCACGGCCGCCAGCGCGCCGAGGATCGCCGCGCCGGCCCAGAACCGCGTGCTGCGCCGCTCGAGCACCTTCACGAGCCCGCTCAACGTCGAGGAATCGATTTCTGCCGTCACCCATCCACCTCAAGACAATCCATGCCCGCGCCTTGCGGCACGCGGGCAATTCCAGCGCCCGCCTGGGGTCGCCAGGACAGGCCCGAGTCCGCCCCCGGTCGGGGCGCAGCGTCATGACTGTATCGGCCGCGCGCGCTCGCCAGTGAAGGATTCGTTGACGATTGTGCGGCAGGCGCCGCAAACCGCACAGTCTCGTGCGCGGCAAAGTCACGTAAATGGTGATTCCCCTCATTCGGCGACCGGTCCGCGGGGGTGGAAATCCGGCCGGCGCGACGGTCGCGCAGCCCGGGTGCCGTATGCTGGGCCCCGGATGAACGACTCCTCGCCCGCCGACCCGGCCCCCCTCCTCGCCGTCACCGGCCTCGCCAAGCGCTATGGCGACGCCTTCGTCTTCAGCGGGGTGTCGCTGACCATGCGCAGCGGCGAGCTGGTCGCGCTGCTGGGTGAATCCGGGGTGGGCAAGTCGACGCTTCTCAACTGCGTGGCCGGGCTCGACAGTGCCGACGCCGGCAGCGTCCGGCTGGCCGGCCGCGACGTGCTGGGACTGTCGGAGCCCGAGGCGGCCCGGCTGCGCCGCGAGGCCCTCGGCTTCGTGTTCCAGGCCTTCCACGTGTTGCCGCACCTGAGCGTGGCCGACAACGTGGGCCTGCCCCTGCAGTTGCTGGGACGCCCGCGCGGCGACCGGGTGGAGCGCATGCTGGCGGCCGTCGGCCTGGCCGGGCTGGGCGGGCGGGCGCCGCGCCAGCTCTCCGGCGGTCAGCTGCAGCGCGTGGCCATCGCGCGCGCGCTGGTGCACGAGCCGGCACTGGTGCTCGCCGACGAGCCCACCGGCAACCTGGACCCGCGCAGCGCCGGGCTGGTGATGGACGTGCTGGTCGAGGCCGCCCGCCGCACCGGCGCGGGGGTGCTGATGGTCACGCACTCGCCGCCGGCCGCGGCGCGTTGCGACCGGGTGCTCGAATTGACGGCGCAGGGTGTCAGGTTGCCCGTGCCGGCCTGAGCGTCGCCGCTCGTCCGACCGCGCTCGAACAGCGGCCGGCAGGCGCCCGGCTGCCTCGTGCGTCAGGCGCAGCGGCTGAGCGTCACCGCCACGCCGTTGAGCACCGAGGTGCCCGACAACGGATCGCGCAGCCGGTCGTCCAGCAGGTCGTTGAGGTTGGCCCCCGGCCGCTGCGCGGCGACGCCCAGGCGCGCCCCGGCCTGGTCGTGGCCCCAGCCGTGCGGCACGCTGACGACGCCCGGCATCATCTCGTCGGACAACGTGGCCGGCAGCTCGATGGCACGGCCGCCGCTGCCCTGCAGGCGGATGCGGTCGCCGGCCTGGACGCCGTGGCGGGCCGCGTCCGCCGGATGCAGCAGCGCGGTGCAGCGCTCGGGCCCCTTGGCCAGCGTGGGCAGGTTGTGCATCCAGCTGTTGTTGGAACGCACGTCGCGCCGGCCCACCACCACCAGGTCGGGCGGCGGCTCGCGCAGCGCGTCGGCCACGGCCGCCAGCTCCGCCGCCACCGGTGCCGGCCACAGCTCGATCCGGCCGCTGGGGGTGCGCAGCACCTGCGGCAACCGCGGCCGCAGCGCCCCCAGGTCGACGCCATGGGGCGCGGCCTTCAGCGCCGCCAGGCTCAGCCCGCCCGGCTTCTGGCCGAAGCGGTCGCCGTAGGGGCCCGCGCGCAGGGCCAGGTCCAGCAGGCGCTCCGGGCCCGGCGTGGCGCCGAGCGCGTCGCGCATCGCCGCCTGCAGCGGCTCGGGCACGCCGGCGGCCAGGCGGCCCAGGTCGTCGTCCAGCAGGCGGGCGTCGAACGCGGCGAGGTCGAAGCCGGACGCGTCGGCGCCGGGCTCGCCGCGCAGCAGGGCCGCGATGCGCAGCAGCGCCTGCCACTCGGACTGCGCGCCGGGGCGCGGCGCGAACACGGGGGCGCTGTAGCGCGCATGGTTGCGGCACGACAGCTGCGGGAAGCTGACGTCGTAGTGCGGCTCCTCGAACGTGGACAGGCCCGGCAGGATCACGTCCGCGTGCTGGGTGGTCTCGTTGAGGTAGATGTCGACGCTCACCATGAAGTCGAGCCCGCGCAGCGCCTGCGCGATGCGCGCGCCGTTGGGCGCCGACAGCACCGGGTTGCTGGCCACGGACACCAGCGCGCGGACGCGACCGGGGCCGTCGGTCTCGATCTCCTCGGCCAGGCAGCTGGTGGGGTATTCGCCCAGCACCTCGGGCGCGCCCGAGACGCGGCTGCGCGTGCGCCCGGTGACCAGCCCCCGCCCGACGCCCGGCTTGCCCTGGCTGTTGGCGGCGAAGGCGGCCGCCTCGGGGAACATCGCGCCACCCTCGGCGTCGAGGTGGCCGGTGAGGATGTTGAGCGCGTCGACCAGCACCGAATTGAGCGTGCCGAAGCGCTGCGTGCTGGCGCCGATGCGCGAGTAGACGGCCGCGCGCGGCGCCGCGGCGAGCTGGCGCGCCAGCGCCCGCTGGGTGGGCGCCGGCACGCCGCAGCGCGCCGCCATGCGCTCCGGGTCGAACGGCCCGACGGCGGCCCGCAGGGCGTCCAGGCCCGTGTCGCCCTCGGCCAGCAGGCCGGCGAGCCGGCCGGGCCGCACCAGGCCCTCGTCGAACAGCGCGTGCACCAGGCCCAGCAGCAGGAACACGTCCGTGCCGGGGCGGATGAAATGGTGCGCGTCGGCGACGGCCGCCGTCTCGGTGCGGCGCGGGTCCACCACCACCAGCCGCCCGCCGCGCGCGCGCATCGCCTTGGCGCGGCCGCGGAAGTCGGGCACCGTCCACATGCTGCCGTTGCTGGCCATCGGGTTGGCGCCCAGCATCAGCAGGAAGTCGCAGCGGTCGATGTCGGGCACCGGCACCGTCAGCGCGTGGCCGTACATCCAGCCGCTGGCGAGCTGGCGCGGCATCTGGTCCAACGTCGACGCGCTGAACACGTTGCGCGAGCCGGCCGCGCGCAGGAGGCGCTGCACGTACAGGCCCAGCCCCAGCCGGTGCACGTTGGGGTTGCCCAGCGTGAACGCCAGCGCGTCGCGGCCGTGCTCGGCCACCAGCGGCGGCAGGCGACGCGCGATCTCGGCGTAGGCCTCGTCCCAGCTCGCCTCGACGAAGCGGCCGTCGCGCTTGACCAGCGGCTGGCGCAGGCGGTCGGGGTCGTCCTCGAGGTCCTTCAGGGCCACCGCCTTCGGGCAGATGAAGCCCCGGCTGAAGACGTCGTGCTCGTCGCCGCGGATGGCGATCACGCGGGCCTGCGCACCGGCGCCCGCCACGCTCAGGGTGAGGCCGCAGCAGGCCTCGCACAGCGGGCAGATGCGCTGGACGGTGCGCGTGGGCGCGCCATCGGCGGCAGGGTCGGTGGCGGCGCCGGCGGCGGGCGTGGCAAGCGTCATGGGGGTGTCTCCGTCATCGTCGTTGGGGGTGCGCGGCCTGGGGCAAAGGATACGGCGGCGGCGCCGATGATGGGGGCGCGACGTCGCCGTGGCTGCCACTTCGGCGACAAGTCCCGGTGGTCGTCGCGCCGGGCGCATGCGCGCCTGAAAACCGGCCGCCCGGCGGCGGGCGGGGCGGCGGATTGATGGCAGGATGCAGGTGTCCCCTTGCTCGAAGCGCCCTTGTCGTCCCCTGCCCCGACCTCCCCGCCGCGCCCGCCCTCGCTGTCCATGGCGGCGCTGTTCGCACGACTGCTGTGGGCGGAGTGGCGCCACCACCCCTGGCGGCAGGCGGCGGCGGTGCTGGCGGTGGCGCTGGGGGTCGCGCTGGCCTTCGCGGTGCAGTTGATCAACGCATCGGCGCTGTCGGAGTTCGAGACGGCCGTGCATGCGGCCAGCGGCGCGCCCGACTTCAGCGTGCGGCCACGCGACGGCCTGTTGCCGGAGGGCCTGTACGCGCGCGTCGCCGTCGCCCCGGGCGTCGCGCAGGCCAGTCCGGTGCTCGATCTCGCGGCGGGCCTCGTGGGCGCCGACGGGCAATCACACCCGGCGCACCTGCTGGGCCTGGACGCGCTGGTGGCGCCCGCCATCTCGCCGGACTGGCTGGTACAGCCCACGGCCGCGTCCGGGGCGGCGCCCGGCGCGCCGATGGCGGCGTTCGACCCCGACCTGGTGTTCCTCAACGCGGCGGCACGCGCGCAGGTCGGCACGGCCGAGCGGGTCACGCTGCGGGTGGATGGCCGCCTGCAGTCCTTCGCGGTCGGCGGCCGCATCGCCGCCGACGGGCCGCCGCTGCTGGTGATGGACATCGCCGGCGTGCAGACGCATTTCGACCGCGTCGGGTCGCTGTCGCGCATCGATGTCCGGCTGGCCGGCGGCGCGCGCCAGGACGCTGTGATGGCCGCGCTGGCCGCCGGCCCGGACGTGCGTGCCGCCGCGCCCGACGAGGCGGCGCTGCGCATGGCGCGGCTGTCGCAGTCGTACCGGGTCAACCTGAGCGTGCTGTCGCTGGTGGCGCTGTTCACCGGCGGCTTCCTGGTCTTTTCGGTGCAGTCGCTGGCGGTGGCCAAGCGCATCCCGCAGCTCGCGCTGCTGGGCGTCCTGGGCATGAGCGCCCGCCAGCGCCGCACCCTCGTGTGGGCCGACAGCCTGGCGGTGGGCGCGCTGGGCGCGATCGCGGGCCTGGGCCTGGGCACGGCGCTGGCCGCCACGGCGCTGCGCGCGCTCGGCGGCGACCTGGGCAGCGGCACCCTGGGCGGCAGCGCGCCCCCGCTGCAATGGAGCGCGCTGGCGGCGCTCGCCTACGCCGCGCTGGGCGTCGCCTCGGCCTTCGCCGGCGGCTGGTGGCCCGCGCGCGCCGCGCAGGACCTGGCCCCGGCGCAAAGCCTCAAGGGCCTAAGCACGGCCGGCGGCGGCGACTGGCCGGCCGCGGCGGGCATTGGCCTGGTCGCGCTCGCCGGCGCGCTGGCCCTGGTGCCGCCCTGGCATGCCATTCCGTGGGGCGCCTACGCGTGCGTGGCCGTGCTGCTGCTGGGCGGCATCAGCCTCGTGCCCCAGGTCGTGGCACTGCTGCTGGCTGGCCTGCGCGGCGCTCGCCATCCGGTGGCGGCGCTGGCGGTGGCGCGCGCCATCGACCAGCGCCACACGGCCACCGCGGCCGTCGCCGGCGTGGTCGCCAGCCTGAGCCTGGTGGTGGCGCTCACCGTCATGGTGACCAGCTTCCGCGACTCGCTCATCGTCTGGCTGGACCAGGTGCTGCCGGCCGACCTGTACGTGCGGCCGGCGGCGGGCGCGGGCGACGGGCCGCAGTTCCTCGCGCCGGCGGTCGTCGCGGCGGCGGCGGGCGCGGGCGTGCGCCAGGTGCGCGCCGAACGCCTGGTGCCCGTCACGCTGGCCCCAGAGCAGCCCGAGGCCGTGCTGCTCGCGCGCGACCTGCCGCCCGGCGCGGTGCTGCCGGACCTGCCGTGGATCGTCGCCCCCGACGCGGCGCCGCCGGCCGACCCCGCGCTGCTGTCCGTCTATCCCAGCGAGGTGCTGGCCGCGTTGCAGCACCTGAAGAAGGGCGACATCCTCGTGCTGCCGCTGCCGGCGCGCGACGGGACGCCGGCGGTCGCCACGCGGGCCGTCGTGCGCGGCATCTGGCGCGACTATGCCCGCCAGCAGGGCGCGCTGCTGATGGCGCGCGCCGACTGGCTGCGCCTGACCGGCGACGACCGCCTCAGCGGGCTGGCCCTGTGGCTGGCGCCGGGCAGCGCCGACGGCGGTGGCGCAGTGGTCGCGCGCGTGAAGGCCGCGATGCCGCCGGAAGCGCCGGCCGACATCGCCACCGCCGGCCAGCTCCGCACCGTCTCGCTGCGCATCTTCGACCGCAGTTTCGCCGTCACGCGCTGGCTGCAGGGCGTGGCGCTGGCCATCGGCCTGGCCGGCATCGCCGCCAGCTTCTCGGCCCAGGTGCTGGCGCGCCGGCGCGAGTTCGGCACCCTGCAGCACCTGGGCTTCACGCGGCGCCAGGTGCTCACGCTGGTGGCCTGCGAGGGCGCGCTGTGGAGCGCGGTCGGCGCGGTGCTGGGGCTGGCGCTCGGCCTCGCGGTCAGCGTGGTCCTGGTCAAGGTGGTCAATCCGCAGAGCTTCCATTGGACGATGCAGATGAGCGTGGCACCGGGCACCTTGCTCGCGCTGGGCCTGGGCGTGGTCGTCGCCGGCGCGCTGACGGCCTGGGGCAGCGGCCATGCGGCCGCCAGCCGCGACGTGGTGCGCGCCGTCAAGGAGGACTGGTGATGCGCCGCCGCCCGTTCGTCGCCGGCGGGCTGACCGCCCTGGCCGCCCTCGCCGCCACGCGCGCGAACGCGGCGACGGCCGCCGGATCGGCACCGACGCCCGATCCGCCGCCGCTGGGCGTCAGCCATCGCGCGCTGCGCTTTCCCGCCGACCACGGCGCGCACCCCGACACCCACATCGAGTGGTGGTACGTCACGGGCTGGCTGCGCACCGGCGCCGACCTCGACCCCGCCCGCACGCCGGACCTCGGCTTCCAGGTCACCTTCTTCCGCACCGCCACCGGGCTCGCGCAGGCGTCCGCCAGCCGCTTCGCGGCGCGCCAACTGGTGGTCGCCCACGTGGCGCTGACCGATCTCGCCGCCGGCGCCGCCGGTTCGCTGCACGACCAGCGCGCCGGCCGCGAGGGCTTCGGCCTGGTGGCCACGCCCACGGCCGCGGGCACGCAGACCGTGCAGCTGCGCGACTGGACGCTGCAGCGCCCCGCCGCGCCCACGCCCTCGCCGACCCGCCTGCGCATCCAGGTGCGCAGCGAGCGCTTCGCGCTGGCGCTCGAGCTCGCCGGCACGCAGCCGCTGCTGCTGCAGGGCGATGCGGGCTACTCGCGCAAGGGCCCCGATCCCGGCCAGGCGAGCCACTACTACAGCGAGCCGCAACTGGCGGTACGCGGGCGGGTCGAGCGCGCCGGCGCGCCCGCGCGCGAAGTCGTCGGGCGCGCCTGGCTGGACCACGAATGGAGCAACGAACTGCTGCCGCGCGAGGCCGTCGGCTGGGACTGGGTGGGCTTCAACCTGCTCGATGGCAGCGCGCTGACGGCGTTTCGCCTGCGCCGTGCCGACGGCGGCACGCTGTGGGCCGGCGGGTCGTTTCGCGACGGCGCCGGCGCGCTGCGCATCTTCGAGGCCGGCGAGCTGCGCTTCGAGCCGTTGCGCCACTGGAGCAGCCCGCGCACCCGAGCCACCTATCCCGTCGAATGGCGGCTGACGACGCCGGCCGGTGGCTGGCGCGTCGCCGCGCTGCAGGACGACCAGGAGCTGGACAGCCGCGACTCCTCCGGCTCGGTGTACTGGGAAGGCCTGTCTGCGCTGCGCCGCGAGGACGGCACCGCCGTCGGCTGGGGCTATCTCGAGCTGACCGGCTACGCGGGAAAATTGCGCCTGTAGCACCCAAGGCCTTTGGCTCGAAGCGCACACTGTGCCCGCGGCACGACCTCCGGCGACGGGCACAGGCGTTGCCGCGACGGGATTGACTTGACACAGGAGAGCCCATGAAAACGCAGGACAACTCGACCGATCCGCAACACATCTATCGCCAGCTCAAGCTGGGCCTCGGCCACGAACTGGTGACCGACGCCAACGTCTTCGAACTGATGGCCCTGGCGAACAAGGATGGCAACCAGTTGCTGGCGACCGAGCTGCGCGAATGGCAGGCCCCCTGCAGCGACTCCGACGACGGTCCGCGGCCGACGATGGTCCCGACCCGCGGCTTCAACAAGGACAACGCCAAGCACTGATGCCCGGGCTGCCCGCGCCGGCTGGTCGGGCCTTTGCGAGGCCCTGTCGCCCGGCGGCGCAGCCCGTCGCACGCCCCTGGCCCTGGCGGGGCTCCGGGCGTAACCTGCGGTCATCGTTTCAACGTTTCCCCACGCAGGAGCAGACCATGTCAGACAGCGACGAACTCGGCAAACTCGGTGACCTTCATCAACGCGGCATCCTCTCGGACGAGGAGTTCGCCCGCGCGAAGGCCCGGGTCCTCAACGGCATGCCGGCGGCGCGCACCAGCCCGCCGGTGAGCGCCCTGAACCAGCTGCGGCGCAGCCTCAGCGACCGCTGGCTGGGCGGCGTGTGCGGCGGCATCGCGCAGGTCACCGGCGTGCCGTCCTGGGTGTGGCGACTGATCTTCACGTTCGGCCTCGTCTTCGCCGGCTGCGGCCTGGCGCTGTACATCCTGCTGTGGATCCTGGTGCCGCAGGAGCAGCTGTACCTGCCGGCACCCGCCGACTCCCCGCGCGCAGGCTGACCCGCCCCCGCGACACGCCCGCGCCTCGCGCGGGCGTGTCGCACGCGCAAGGCCGATTCCCCGAACGGGTGCCACGACCATGATCCAGATCCGCGACATCGACCACCTCGTGCTGCGCGTGATCGACCTGCCCGCCATGCTGCGCTTCTACTGCGACGGCCTGGGCTGCCGGATCGAACGCCGCCAGGACGAGATCGGGCTGATCCAGTTGCGTGCCGGACGCGCGATGCTCGACCTCGTGACCCTGGACGGCAAGCTGGGCCGCGCCGGCGGTGCCGCGCCGGGCGCGGAAGGCCACAACGTCGACCACCTCTGCTTTCGCGTCGAGCCGTTCGACGAGGCCGCGATCCGCGCCCACCTGGCCGCGCTCGGCTTCGCGGCCGGCCCCACCGAATCGCGCTACGGCGCCGAAGGCGAAGGCCCGTCGATCTACCTGAACGATCCGCAGGGCAACGTCGTCGAGCTCAAGGGGCCGCCGTCCGCATGAGCGCCCGCGGCGCAAGCGCCTGAGCGCGCCGCTGCTGCGGCCTTGCGCGACGGGCGCGGGGTCGCCACCTGCTGACTCAAGCCGGTTTCGTCGCCCGCCTCCGGCCGCGCGGCCGGACGCCGCCGGCCCGGGACGCTGAGGAGCGCCACGCGCCGCCGCGCAACGGTTCCTTGAACACGGGATGGGACACCGTGCGCCCCCGGGGCTACTGTCGCGCATGCCGCCCAGTCGGGCGGCACGCCGCGGCCCGCGCATCGACGCGTACCCACGCCGCATCCATCACGCTCATCCGAGAGGCCCCCCATGAATCCCGTTCCGCAGCGCCGTCCTTTCCTTGCCCCGCGCCAGGCCGCGACGGCCGGCCTGCTCGCCCTCGCGGGCCTGCTCGCCTGCGGCGGCGCCGCGGCCGCGGGCCCCGGCGACACCTGGAGCCTGACCCTGACCTACAGCGTCGAGCCGGCCAGCCCCAGCGTCGGAAACTTCGTGCTGGGCGCCGCGGTGTCCGGCCAGCCGGGCGTGTTCTCGGTGAGCGACTTCAGCGTCGTGATCGGGCCACCCGGGTACGCCTACGACTACAACCTGCCCGACGCCGGCCTGCGCTTCGACACCGCCACCGGCCTGTTCGGCGGCGGCACCGCGTCGCACGCCTACACCAGCGACGGCGACCAGCTCGACTTCGTCGGCAGCGCCCAGTGGAAGACCGACGACTTCTTCGATCCGCACCCGATCTGCGACGTGGCGTACTGCGGTGGCTTCCACTACGGCACCTATGCCGCCGTCGAATCGACGCCCGCCGTGCCGGAACCCGGGAGCCTGGGCCTGATGCTGGCCGGCGCGGCCGTGATGGTCGCCTGGGCCAGGCGCCGCCAGGCGTCCTGACGGGCCGGCGGCCGCGTGCCGCCCCGGGTCGCCCGCGAGGCCCGGTACCGCGCCGCGGTGCCGGGCCGGCCGTCGTCCGCGCTGGACGTCCGATCCGTCCGGTGCCGCTGTCGAACGCGCCCGCCGACCGGCGCCCCCTCGCTGCGCCCGGTCGGAATGTAAATAAGGGTGTCTCCTGCCCACCGACTCCGGTGCTCGAGCGTTGACCAGACACAAGCCGCGAGAATGGCCCCTTCCAGCCCGCATGGCCGGGGCGAACCCACAGGACCTCCAAGACATGACCGACCGAAACCGCCAGGCCCTGCTGCGCCTGGGCACCCTGGGCGCCGCTCTCGGCGCCGCCGCCCTCCTGTCCGCCTGCGTCGTCGAGGCGCCGCCGCGCTACGTGGCCGTGCCGGCGCGGCCGGCGCCGGTCTACGAACAACCTGCCCCGCAGGTCGCGCCGGACAACGATCCGGTCGTCAGCGTCTACGTCGATCCGCCCATCGAGCAGCCCGAGCCGATCGCCGTGCAGTGGGCGCCGCCGCCGATGCTGGTCGAAGTGCCGCCGCCGCAACCCTACCCCGACGCCATCTGGACCGGCGGCTACTGGGCCTGGGAAGGCCGCTGGTTCTGGAGCGCCGGCCGCTGGGCGCCGCCGCCACGGCCGCATTACGTGTGGGTGCAGCCGTACTACGAGCACCGCGCCGACGTCGTCGTCTTCGTGCCGGGCTTCTGGTGCGCGCCCGAGCGCCACTTCGTCCCGCCGGCACCGGGGCTGAGCATCTCGATCGCGATCGCCGCGCCGGGCGTCCGCTTCGGCCGCCCGCCGATGGGCCCGCAGGGCGTGTTCGTGCCGCCGCCGCCGGGCTCGCGCCACGGCCTCATCGTGCCGGCACCCATCGGCACGCCACCGGCGGTGGTGGTGAGCGCGCCGCCCGTGGTCAACGTGGGCATGCGCGTGCACGGCAACGTGGACGTCAACAGCCACAACAACATCAACAACGTCACCAACATCACCAACGTGACCAACGTGACGATCGAGGCCCCCGCCGGCGCCACGGCCAACGGCCAGGCGTTCCAGAACTCCGTGCCCGCGCGCGGCCACCTGGCCGCCTCGCTGGCCCCGGCCGGCCGACCCGCGGCGCCGCAGCCCACGTCATCGCAGGCGATCCCCAGCTACCAGCCGGGTCGCCAGCCGATGCCGCTGCCGGCGGGCCAGCCCGTGCGCAACGATCGCTACGACCGCAACAACCCGCAGAACGGCGGCGCGCATCCCGTGCAGCAACCGATGTTCGTGCCGCAACCGCAACCGCAGCCACAACCGCAGGCGCAACAGCCGGCCCTGCAGCAGCCGTTGACGCCGCAGGGCCAGGCCAACCCGGGCCAGGCGCGTCCCGGCCAGGGCGGTCGCCCCGAGTTCGACCAGCCGCCGCGCCAACCGGCGCCACTGAGCGGCCAGCCGCAACCCGGCCAGGCGTTCGGCCAGGGCCAGCCGCAGGCGCCGCAGCAGGGCCAGCCGGGCCGCCAGCCGGGCCAGGGCTACGGCCAGCCGCCGCAAGGCCAGGTGCAGCAGGGCCAGCCGCAGGCGCTGCAGCAAGGCCAGCCGGGCCGCCAGCCGGGCCAGGGCTACGGCCAGCCGCCGCAAGGCCAGGCGCAGCCGGTGCCCCCGCAAGGCCAGCCGCCGCAGGGCCAGCCGCAGGATCCGCGCCGCCGCGGCGGCAACCCGCCCGTCCAGGCGGGCGGACAACCGGCCGCGCAACCCGGCGGCCAGCCCGCCACCCAGGGGCAGCAACCGCAGCCGCAACAGCAGGCCAAGCCCAAGGAAGGCAAGGAAAAGGAAGAGCGTGCCAAGGCGGCACGCGAGCGCCAGGAAGATCGCGACAAGAAGAACGGCGAGCGCGATCGCTGAGATCGGTCGCCTGCGTCGCTCGACCCCGGGAGGCACTTCGGTGCCTCCCTTTTCTTTGCATCGCCGGCCTTCCGGCCTCCGGGGGTCGGCTGCCGGCCTGGCAAGGCGGCGCGCTCGCACCGGCCTCCCGCCGCACGAAACCGGGCCTCAGAGCGCCGCGACCAGTTCGTGCAGGAAGAACCCCAGTTCATCGGTGGCCAGGTCCACCGCTTCCGTCACGCTGGCGTACGCCGGCTGTCCGCTGGACGCATCGGTTCGCAGCAGGATCGCGCGTCCGCTCGGGTCGGCCTGTTGCAGCCGGGCCGCCATCTTGCGCGACTGCGCGGGATTGACGCGGCCATCGCGCTCGCCGGCCGTCAGCAGCACCGCGGGATAGGACGTGCCGTCGCGCACGGCGCGCAGCGGCGACCAAGCGAGCAGCGCATCGAACTGCGCGCGATCCTTGACGCTGCCGAACGCCGGCGTGTCGTACTCGCCGGCCGGGTCGCGCTCCAGGCGCAGCATGTCGAAGCGGCCGCCGGCGGCGGCGGCGGCGCGGAACAGGTCGGGGCGCTGGGTCAGCGCCGCGCCCACCACCGGCGCGCCCTCGCCGCGTCCGTGGATGCCCAGCAGCGACGGTTGCGTGTAGCCGCGCTTGACCAGGTACTCGGCTGCCGCGATGAAATCGTCGAAGGCGTTCTGCTGGTGCGTGCGCAGCCCGTCCAGGCGCCAGGCCTCGCCGGGTTCCGGCGCGCCGCGCAGCGTGGCCACCGCGATCACGCCGCCGCGATCGAGCCAGATGCGGCGGGTGGCGTCGAAATCGGGCGACAGGCCCGGCCCCAGCGCCCCGCCCGGCGTCAACAGCACCGGGTTGCGACCGTCCAGGCGCGTGCCGCGGCGGCGCAGGATGTCGACCGGCACCGGCGTGCCGTCGCGCGAGGTGGCGAACTCGCGCACGACGTCGCTGTCGTTGAAGCTGGCGTCGGACGTGGCCACCAGCGACGTGCGCCGGGTGCGCCCGCCGTTGACGCGCGTCCACAGCGGCGGATCGACATAGCTGACGACCTGCGCCACCACGTCGTTGCGGCCGATGCGCGCCAGCGCCGCGACGCCGCTCAGCGGCGGCAGCGCCACCAGCGTGGCGCGCCGGCTGTGCAGGTCGATCGCGCGCAGGCGCGACGCGCCGGTCTGGCCTTCGGCCAGGTACAGCGTGCCGCCAGCGACGGCGAAGCGCTGGAGGGCGCCCTCCAGCGGTGCGGCGACGGCGACCAGCTTGTCCCAGGCGACCGCCCTGGCCTGCCCCAGCGGCAGCCGCAGCACCTTGCCGCGCGGCGCGTTGGCCACCGAGCGCACCCAGATCGCGTCGTCGTCGCCGAACTGCGCGTCGCGCACGCCGTCGGACTCGGCGGCCAGGCGCCGCCACGCGCCCTCGCCGTTCGCATCGAGGGTCTTCAGGTACAGCGAGACATCCCCGCCGCGGCCGTTCTCGACCAGCGCCAGCAGGTTGCGGCCGTCGCGCGCGCTCTCCAGGCGCACGCGGGCCAGGCGCGGCAGGCCGGCCGAGAGCTCGACGCGATCCTGCTCCGGCACCGCGCCCAGGCGGTGGTAGACGACCTGCACGAGGCCTTGCGCATCGGGCACCGGGCGCGCGCCCGGTGCCGCGTACTGCGTGCAGAACAGCGTCGCGTTGCCCGCACCCCAGGCGACGTCGCCGCCGGCCGCCGCCGACACCACGCGCGGGATCTGGCCCGGCAGCACCTGGCCGGTGAGCAGGTCCACGACACGCACCGCGCCGCTGTCGCGGCCAGCGCCGGCCAGCGCCACGGCCACCCGGCGTCCGTCGAGCGACGGCCGGAAGAAGTCGATCGCCAGCGCGCCGTCCGGCCCGGCCTCGTTCGGGTCGAACACGACGCGCTCGCTGGCCACGTCGTCCACCGACTTGAGCACCACCAGCACCGGGTGCTGCGCGGGCGGCGCGGTCTTCAGCGCGAAGACGAGGCCGCCGCGCTCGACGAGCGCGCTGTAGGCGTTCGCGGTCGAGCCGACCAGGGCCTGCAGGCGCTGGCGCAGCGCGGCGCGCGCCGGCATGGCGTCCAGGTAACGCCGGCTGTAGGCGTTCTCGGCCGCCTGCCACGAGCGCGTGACCGGGTCGGCGGCGTTCTCCAGCCAGCCGAAGTCGTCGTGGACCGCGACGCCGAAGTAGTCCTGGGTCGCGGTGCGCGACGCGGCGAACGGGTAGCCGCGCAGCCCGGGCGCCACGGGCGTGCGCAGTTCGCCGGCCGCGCCGCCCAGGGTCTTCATGCCGGCGCCGGGGCCGCCGCTGCACGCCGCCAGGCCGGCGAGCGCGGCGAACAACAGGGCCCGTCCCGCGCGTGCGGGCACGGCGGCACGACGCGCTGGCGGCGGCTTCGGATTCACGGCGTGGCCTCCCGGGCTCGGACTGGGTCAGTGCGCGATGTTAGGGGCACCGCGTCCCGCACGCGCGCATGCCCCGCGAAAAGGTCGGCAGAAACGCACGCCGCGGCCGGCGAAGCGATCGTTCCCCGGGGCTCCTAGAATCGCCGCACACCCTCATGGAGCGACGATTGGCCTACGACTACAGCTCGGACAACAAGCGGCTCGAACTGCCCAACCCGTTCCGGGTCGAGAACACCTTCCTGTTCGCCTGCGCAGCCATCACGCTGGCGGGCGGTCTCACCGGGCTGATGTGGGCCCGCGCGGCGATCCAGGCCGACACCACGCGGCTGGGCATCGCGCCGCTGCTGGTGGGCGTCGCGCTGCTGGCGGCCGGCTGCTCGTTCGCGGTGGTCGGCGCACGCCGGCTGCGCTTCTTCTTCGGGCGCGGCCGGCCGCGCTCGCTGGCGCCGGACGTGGCGATCGGCGCCACCGGCAACTCCGCGCGCGCCGACTTCTACAAGGCCACGCTGCGCCAGGGCGGCCTCGAATACCCCGAGCCGCAGGGCGCGCTCAACGGCGTGCTGTACCACGCGGTGCCGCGCCTGATCACCGCGCCGGTGGTGGTGCAGGAACTCGCGCAACGCCACTTCTTCAACGCCCTGTCGTTCCTGGTGACGCTGGCGAGCTTCCTGTTCGCGTGGGGCCTGTTCGGCACCGAGGCGTCGCGTCCGCTGATCTCGATCGTCTACTTCGCCTTCGGCGCGCTGGTGCTGCTGCGCCCGCTGGTCAGCGGCAACCAGGCCCGCCTGGGCACCGGCGCGCTGATCGCCTTGATCGTCGCGGCCATCGTCGGGCCGGTGGCCGCCAACCTGCTCGGCAACGCCCTGCCCTCGGTGCACTACTCGGTCACCGGCCAGGCCACGTTCCTGCTGGTGTGCGCGCTGGTGGCCGTGGTGCTGATCCTGTGCGCGCTGCAGGCCCAGCTCGACGCCTCGCCGCAGACCGAGCGCAGCTGCGAGCAGCGCACGCTGTCGATGAACGGCCCGCCGGCCTCGCTGATCACCGAGCTCGACCGGACGCTGCAGGACGCCTGGGTCGAGAAGATCCCGAACCGCCGCTACACCCGCATCGAGCCGGTGACCGAGGGCGCCGCAGGCTCGGGCCGCTTCACCGGCGAGCTGCTGGAGGAGACCCAGCCGATGCCGATGTCGGGCACCGCCGCCGTGACGCTGGCCAGCGCGCTGCGCACGCCGCGCCACAGCTGGCTGGTGATGCTGGACCTGTACGGCACGCTGCTGACCGTGGTCGGCGTGGTCTGCGCGCTGGCCTACGTGCACGGGTTCGATCCCTCGCGCATGCTGGCCGACGGCTGGGGCGGCACCGCCACGGTCGGTTATGCCGCGGTCTGCCTGGCCATCGCCGCGTTCTGCTTCCAGTCGGCCGGCGCGATCTGGGGTCGCTTCAACTTCGAGTCGGAGCTGGTGTGGGTGGAATTGCAGGGCACCTGGCAGTCCTCGCGCATCGGCACCGGCAACCAGCTGAGCAGCCGGCTGCAGACCGAGAACGACGTGGTGCGCGTGGAATCGATGACGCTGCGGGTCTGGCGCGCGCGGGTCGAGTCGGTGGTGTTCGGCAAGGACGGCCCGCGCCAGGTCACCGCGATGTACGCGACCTCGCAGGAGGCCGCCCGGCTCGCCGACGCGCTCGAGGCCTTCGCAGGCCGCCAGAGCGTATTCGTGGCGCCGCGGGCCGGTGAGGATCGCCACCGCATCGATGCGTTGCAGGCCACGGAAGCGCTGCTGGGCGGCCCCGTGCCCGCGCACCTGGACGCGCTCGCGGGCCCGCGTGACGCGCCGCGCGTGGCGGCCGCCCCGGCGAGCGCACCCGCCGCGCGCTTCTGCACGGCCTGCGGCACCAGGGCGAGTACCGAGGCGAAGTTCTGCAGCGCCTGCGGCACCGCGCTGCCCGCGGCCTGAGCGACCGGCCGGCGCCTCAGCGCGGCTGCACCGCCGGCGCCAGTTCGTCGACCTCCGGCGTGTCCTTGTCGCTGATCAGGCGGCGCAGGAACGGGATCAGCAGCGCCAGCACGATGCCGACGGCCACGGTGCCCCAGCCCAGGCGGCCGAACAGCATCGAATAGAAGCCGTTGGTGACCTGCGGCGCGGCGTCCTGCGCCGTGGGGATCGACTTCGACAGGTCGCCGGCGAACAGCGAGGCCAGGCCGGTGACCAGCATCCAGGCGCCCATCATCACGCCCTGGTGGCGGTGCGGCGCGAGCTTGCCGATCATCGCGTAGCCCACCGGCGAGATCAGCAGCTCGCCCACGCTCTGCAGCACGTAGCTGAGGAAGATCCAGAAGAACGCGGAGCGTCCGCTGGCCGGGTCGGCCAGCGAGATGCCCAGCGGCAGCGCCAGGAAGCCCAGGCCCATCAGCACCAGCGCGGTGGCGAACTGCTTGGGCACGTCGATGCGCCAGCCGCGCTCGCGCAGGTGCGCGAACACCAGTGCCAGCAGCGGGCCGCCGGCGAAGATCACGAAGGTGTTGATGTTCTGCACCCACTGCGTCGAGATGGTCACGCCCATCACCACCGGGTCGACGTTACGGTCGAAGAACAGCGACAGGCCGCTCGAGGACATCTGGTACAGCGACCAGAACACGAGCGAGCCCAGGGCCAGGATCAGGTAGGCCCACATGTTGCGGCGCTCGCGCCGGTCGGGGTGGCGCGCGGTCAACCAGATCAGCGAGGCGAAGACGGCCGCGGCGATGACCTTGAGGATGATCTCGGTGGAGTCGGGCAACTGCAGCAGTTCCCACACCAGCGGCACCAGGCCCACCAGGATCGCGATGCCGGCGGCGAAGCGCAGCCGGAAGGCGCGCGGCGTGGCCTCGAGCAGCGGCGTGTTGCGATCGCGCAGGATGCGCCAGTAGTAGAGGGCGAGCGCGATCGCCACCGCGTTGCCCAGCGTGGCGAAGGTGAACAGCGTGGCATAGCTCTCGGTCTTCTCGTAGTAGCCGGCGACCGTGAAGCCGATGAAGAAGCCGATGTTCATGCCGGCGTAGTTCCACAGGAACGCGGCCTCGCGGCGCGGGTCTTCCGGCGTGAAGCGCTGCGTCAGCATCATGTTGATGCACGTGACGTTCAGGCCGCTGCCGGTCAGGAACAGCGCCAGGCCCCAGTACAGCAGCGGCGCGGAGCCGCCGGCGATGCAGGCGCAGCCGAACACCTGCAGTACCATGCCGCCGACGAACAGGTTGCGGTTGCTGAGGAAGCGTCCACCCAGGTAGCCGCCGAACAGGTGCAGGCCGTAGTTGAAGGCGCCGAACACGCCCATCAACGACAGCGCGAGTTCGTCGGTGAAATGCAGGTGCTTGGTGGCGTAGAGCACCAGCGTCGATTGCAGGACGGCGTAGCCCAGCGTCGAGAACATCTGCACGAACAGCAGGACGATGGAGCCTTCGGGGACGCTGTCCGACCGGGCTGGCGAAGAAGACATTGCGGGTTCTTTCGGGGCGGGATGTGCCGCGCCGCCGTGGATCCGGGCGGCGGCAAATGTCCGAAATCATAGCCGCCGGGGCCCGTCGCCCCGTCAGGGTTGAGCCCGCAGGCCGCGTGGCTTGCGTCACGCTTTCGGGCCGGCTCGGCGCCGCGAAGCCGGCCGGCCCGGGGCTTCCCGGCCCTAGCGGGGGCGCCGCAGCGCCGCGGTACGCCACAGCATGCACGCGAGCGCCAGCGCGACCATGCCGGCCGGCGCGGGCTCGGGCACGGCCTGCATCACGCCGAACAGGCCGTGCGACTCGTCGCCGGGGCCGGCGGTGAAGTACAGGGCCTGGGTGCTACCGGCGCCGGCGCCGTTGCCCACGCTGAGCCCCCACAGGCCGTCGATCGCCACCGGCTGGCCGTCGGTGCCGGTCAACTGGCCGGCCCAGGTGCCCGAGCCCACGTCATAGGCGTTGATGTGGCCGTCGCCGAAGTTGCCCACCAGCAACTTGCCGGCCAGCGCCCCGAACGAGGTGGGCGCGATCGCCATGCCCCAGGGCGCATCGAGCGCGCCGCCGCTGGCCACGCGGCCCAGCAGGTGGCCCTGCAGGTCGAAGCGATCGACGAAGCCCAGGCCCGCGCCGTCGACTTCGTCGGGCGAGCCCGGATCCTGCTGCGCGTAGCTCACGTACAGCGCGCCGCCGAGCGCCTGCACGTTGAACGGCGCGAAGCCCGAGGGCAGGCCCGGGTCGGTGAAGTTGCCGCCCAGGTTGGCGGCGCCGGCCGCGCCCTTGAAGACGTCGATCGAGCCGCGGCTGAAGTCCGCGGCGTAGAGGTAGGTGCCGCCGCCGGTCGACGCGATGGCGGCGCCCTTGTAGACCGCTGACATCGAGGCGAGCGTCTCGGCGCTGGTGCCCAGCGCGCCGCGCCAGCCGGACACCGTGCCGTCCTCGCTGACGAACAGGAAGGCGTCGCCGTTGAACTGGCCCGCGCCGCCGCTGTTGAACACCTGGCCCGTGGGGTTGCCGGCGCCGGGAATGGCCACCGTCAGCGCCACCTTGGTGACCGCCTGCGTCACCGGGTCGACGCGGTAGACGGTGGACGTGCCGCCGCCGTTGGACGAGATCCAGAACGGACTGGCGGCCGACATCGAGATGCCCCAGGCGTTGAGCAGCCCGGGATCGGTGATGCGGGCCGCGTTGACGGCCGGGTCGTCGGTCACGAGGTTCGTCGTCGAGACCTCGACGGCGCCGCCGGCCGTCGAGGCCAGTGCGAGCGCGACGCCCACCGCGAGCGCGGCGGCCGGGAACTTGTCTGCTTTCATCGGGTTCCTCCTTGGAGTGAAAAGGCGCGATTGCCACGGGATGGTTCGCCACGATCCGGCGGCGCCGGCAGGGACGAACCGGAGTCCTGCACGCGGTGGATGCCCCCCCGGGCCGCCACGGTTCACCTCGACCGCACCGGACACATGCAAAACGCTTAAAGTGCCGGCTTCCGGCGACCGCAGCGAGGCCGCCCGCCAACCGACAGGAGTCACCGATGGGAACCACCATTTCGTTCAAGCGCCCCGATGGACAGGAGGTCTCGGGCTACCTGGCCCAGCCGGCGCAGGCCGCCGGTGCGCCCGGCGTGGTCGTGATCCAGGAATGGTGGGGCCTGAACGACCAGATCCGCGGCGTGGCCGACCGGCTGGCCCACGCCGGCTACCGCGCGCTGGTGCCGGACCTCTACCGCGGCAAGTCGACGGTCGAGGAAGAGGAAGCCCACCACCTGATGACGGGCCTGAATTTCGGCGACGCGGCGGCGCAGGACGTGCGCGGCGCCGTCCAGTACCTGAAGGCGGCCGGCGGCCAGGTCGGCTGCGTCGGCTTCTGCATGGGCGGCGCGCTGACGCTGCTGGCCGCGGTCAACGTGCCCGAGCTCGACGCCGCCGTCACCTGGTACGGCTGCCCGCCGCTGGAGTACATCGACGCGGGCAAGATCAAGCTGCCGCTGCAGGGTCATTGGGCGACGCAGGACCAGTTCTTCCCGCCCGCCCAGGTCGAGGGCCTGGCGGCCAAGCTGGGCGAGGCCGGGGCGGCGTTCGACTTCCATCACTACCTGGCGCACCACGGCTTCGGCAACGAGCAGGCCGTCGGCGAGGGCCGCATCGCGGCGACGCAGTACGACCCGGTGTGGGCGCAGCGGGCCTGGGACCGCACCTTCACGTTCTTCGGCCGGCACCTGCGCTGAGGATCACGCCGCCGGTACCTCGCCGAACGGCGTCCCCGCCGGCTCCAGGAAACGCACCTGCGGATCGAGCGCGAGCGCGCGCGTGGCTGCGCGCGACTGCGCCGGGTCCAGCGGCACCAGCAGTTCGATCTGCCCGCCGACGCTGGTGCCGATGGCCAGGCCGTCGCGGTAGAGCACGCGCGAACCAGCCACGCGCGGCACCCGCGCGCCCGCCAGCACCGTGCCCAGCAGGTTGGCCGGGTCGGACGCCGACAGGCACACCAGCGCATCGTCGGGCGGCTGGCGGCGCACCGCGCGCAGCGTGGCGATGGCGTCGGGCAGCGCGAACTGCTCGCCCGTCACCCCCGCGATGAAGCGGCCGCCGCGGATCTCGCCGCGCGCCTCCAGCCGGCGATAGACGCGCACCAGCTCGCGCCAGGGCGGCAGCCACGCCGCCTCGCGCTCCAGCAACTGGAAGCAGACGACGCCGTAGCGGCGCAGCAGCGTGCGCGCGACGTGCTCGACCGCCTCGACCTCCCCGGTCGGGTCGGCCGGCGGCGCCGCGGCCCGCACGACGCTCCAGCGGCCGGCGTCCTCGATGCCGAACAAGGCCACGCGGCGGCGCGAGCGCGACGCCGCAGTCGCCCGCCTGGCCGCGGGCACCAGCAGTGCGCGCAGGCCGGCGTAGCTGTCGCAGTTGGCGCGCCCGCGCACCACCAGCTCGGCCAGCGCGTCCTCCAGTTCGGCCCGCAGCAGGTGCGCGCCCTCGGCGATCTCGTCGAAGAACGACGCGCCGTGGGTCTCGAGGAAGTCGAGCACGCGCTGCGCGCGGCCGCCCAGGGCCTCGTCGTCAGATGCGACGGCGGCCAGGCGCGACCACGTCGGCGCGGCCCGCCGCGGCAGCAGCAGGATGGGCGTCGCGCGCAGCGACGAGCGCCCGCCGCCCTGGCTGCCGCTGGCCAGCGGGCGCAACCGCGTCCACAGCGTGCGGCCTGCGGTGCACAGGTCGTCCAGCCAGGACGACACATAGTCCTTGACCCGCGCCGGCAGCACCTCGGCCTCCCATTGCGCGGCCGGCGCCTCGAAGCCTTCGAGTTGCGCCAGCACCGCGGGCAAGGCCTCGGGTCCGCTGACGCGCGCCGCCACGGCCACGTGCTGCCACTCGAACAGGAAGCGCACGAAGTCGCGCGGTTCCACCGGCTCGATCTCGCGCCGTAGCCGCTTGAGCGTGTAGCGATGGATGCGTGCCAGCAGGTGGCGCTCGCACCACTCCACCTCGGCCCGGCCGGGGCTCACGTGGCCCTGGAACACCGTGCCTTCGGACTGCAAGGCGGTCAATGCGGCCTCGATCGCGCCGCGCGCCAGCCCCAGCTGCGCAACGAGTTCGTCGACCGTGACCGGCCCGAGACCGCCCAGGCGCGCGCGCAGCAGTTCGCCCAGCGCCTGCCCGGGCGTTGCCGCACCCGCCTCGTAGCCCGGCGGCGGCGCGAGCGCCGGCTGCAGCGTGGCCTGCGGCCACAGCGGACGCAGCGTCGCGAGGCGTTCGGCCGCGATCCAGACGGTCGCCGCGGGGCTGGCCAACCGGGTGGCGCGGCCGCGCGCGGCGAGCGCGGCCAGCGCGTCGCCCCAGTGCTCGTTGGCCTGCGCCTCGGCCGCGGTGATGGCGCCCAGCGTCATCAGGGCCTCGTGCACCTCGTCGGCGTTGCGCGCCCGCGGCCACGCCTCCTCGCGCACGCCGGCGATCGCATCGGCGTCGAGCGCACCCATGCCGTCGACGTTGTCGGCGTCGCCGAAGCGCCGGTTCTGCACGGCCTGCGTGCGGCGTTCCTCGATGGGCGCGTCGTCCAGGTAGGCGTAGGGCCGCGCGTTGAGCGCCTCGGCCGCGAGCGGCGACGGCGCCGGCAGGTCGCGCGCGAGCACCTCGATGGCGCCGGACTCGATGCCGCGCAGCACGGCCAGCCAGCCGTCGGCATCCATCGCCTCGTGCAGGCAGTCGTACATCGTCTGCGCCACCAGCGGGTGGTCGGGCACCTCGCGCGGGCCGGACAGGTTCTCGGCGCAGGCCACCTGGTCGGGGAAAACGGACGCGAGCAGGTCCTCCGACTTCATGCGCTGCAGCTGCGGCGCCACCTTGCGCCCGCCGACGAAGCGCGGCAGTGCCAGCGCAGTGGTGGCGTTCCAGCGCCAGCGCACCGCGAACAGCGGCGCGTCGAGCAGGGCCTGCACCAGCACGTCCAGCGCGGTGGCCGAGCGCAGGTAGCGCGCCACCTCGTCCAGCGGGAAGCTGTGGCTGGTCGACAGCGACAGCACGATGGCGTCCTCGGTGGCCGCGGCCTGCAGCTCGAAGTTGAACTGGCGGCAGAAGCGCTTGCGCAGCGCCAGGCCCCAGGCCCGGTTCAGGCGGCTGCCGAACGGCGCGTGGATCACGAGCTGCATGCCGCCGGACTGGTCGAAGAAGCGCTCCATCACGATGCGCTTCTGCGTGGGCAGCGCGCCCAGCACGGCCTGCGCGGCGGCCAGGTGGTCGACGATCTGGCGCGCGGCCTCGACGTCGATGCCGCCGGCGGTCTGCTCGACCAGCATCGCGATCGTCGCCGCGACGCCGTCGCGCCGGACGCGTTCGCCCACCTCCTCGCGCAGCCGCGCGACGGCGAACGACAGCTCGTCGCTGCGGCCCGGAGCCTCGCCGAGCCAGAACGGGATGTTGGGCGGCGCGCCCTTGGCGTCCTCGACGCGCACCCGGCCCGGCTCGATGCGCAGGATACGGTAGCTGGTATTGCCCAGCTGGAAGACGTCGCCGGCCAGGCTCTCGACGGCGAAGTCCTCGTTGACGGTGCCGATGCGGTCGGCCTGCGGCTCCAGCACCACGGTGTAGTCGCCGGTCTCGGGGATGGTGCCGCCCGAGGTGAGCGCCGTCATGCGCGCACCGCGGCGCTCGCGCAGCTGGTGGTGCACGGCGTCGCGGTGCAGGTACGCGCCGCGCGGGCCCTGGCGCGTGGTGTAGCCGTCGGCCAGCATGCGCAGCACGGCATCGAAGCGTTCGCGCGGCAGCGCCGCGTAGGGCCAGGCGCGCCGCATCAGCGCGAACAGCGCGTCCTCGTCCCAGTCGCGGCAGGCCGTCTCGGCGACGACCTGCTGGGCCAGCACGTCCAGCGGCATCGGCGGCACGTGCAGCGCGTCGAGCTCGCCGCGGCGGATCGCGTCGAGCAGCGCGGCGCATTCGACCAGCTCGTCGCGCGACTGCGGGAACAGCCGCGCCTTGGGCGTGCCACCCACCGCGTGGCCGGCGCGGCCGGCGCGCTGCAGGAACGCGGCGATCGAGCGCGGCGAACCGAGCTGGCAGACCAGGTCGACGTCGCCGATGTCCAGGCCCAGCTCCAGCGACGCGGTGGCCACGAGCACCTTCAGCTCGCCGCGCTTGAGGCGCTGCTCGGCGTCCAGCCGCAGCTCGCGCGCCAGGCTCCCGTGGTGGGCGGCGACCGCGTCCTTGCCCAGGCGGTCGGCCAGGTGGCGCGCAGCGCGCTCGGCCATGCGGCGCGTGTTGACGAAGACCAGCGTGGTGCGGTGCGTGGCCACCAGTTGCACGATGCGCTCGTAGACCTGCTCCCACTGGTCGTTGGACATCACCGCCGCCAGCGGCGTGGGCGGCACTTCCAGCGCGAGGTCGCGCCGCTTCGCGTAGCCGATGTCGACGATCTCGCAGCGGGCCGCGCCGTCGACCAGGCCGGCGGCACCGACCAGGAAGCGGGCCACTTCGGCGATCGGCTTCTGGGTGGCCGACAGCCCGATGCGCGTGACGCGACGCGGCGACGCGCGCGGCGCGAGCGCCTTCGGGTCGGGCAGCGCGCCGTCGGCGTCGGGCAGGCACGGCGGCTGGTCGACCACGTTCTGCAGCCGCTCCAGCGACAACGCCAGGTGGCTGCCGCGCTTGTTGGCGGCCAGCGCATGGATCTCGTCGACGATGACGCTGCGCACAGTCGAGAGCATGCGCCGGCCAGACAGCGAGCCCAGCAGCACGTACAGCGACTCCGGCGTGGTCACCAGGATGTGCGGCGGTCGGCGCAGGCTTTGCTGGCGTTCGCGCTGCGGCGTGTCGCCGGTGCGCACCGCGGTTCGGATGTCGACGTCGGGCAGGCCCAGCGCGGCCAGCTCGGCGCGGATGCCGGCCAGCGGTTCCTCGAGGTTGGCGCGGATGTCGTTGGACAGCGCCTTCAGCGGCGACACGTAGACCACGGCGGTCTCGTCCGGCAGGTCGCCGGCGACGCCGCGCCGCACCAGGTCGTCGAGCGCGGCCAGGAACGCCGTCAAGGTCTTGCCCGAGCCGGTCGGCGCGGCCACCAGCGTGTCGCGCCCGCCCCGGATGTGCGGCCAGGCCGCGACCTGGGCCGGCGTGGGCGTGCCGAAGCGGCGCTCGAACCAGCGCGCGACGGCGGGATGAAAGGAGGTCAGGGCCATGGGAGGGGGAAACGCACAGGTGGTGCCCGGACGGCCATTCTCAAGCTTTCGAGGCTCATGCGGCGAGCCGGTGCAGGCGGATCCGGCAGCCGGGCCCGGCATCATCCAGGTCCGTGCCTTGCCATGGCAACATTCCGCACCCCTTCACGAGAGACAAGCCCATGTCGCACCGAATCGCGTTCCCGGGCGGCGCCGTCGCGCTCGCCGTCGCCACCCTGCTCGGCTGTGCATCGCGGCCGGCCGAGCCGCCCCTGGTGGCCGTCACCTCCACGAGCACGTCGACGGCCACCTCGACCGTCACGACGGTGGCCCCGCTGTCGCGCGAGCAGGTCGCGTCCATCGTCGCCAGCCCCGACCGCAGCGCGGCGGATCGCACCAACGACCTGCGCCGCCATCCGGTGGATCTGCTGGCGTTCATCGCGCCGCGCCCGGGCTGGACGGCACTGGACGTGAGCACCGGCGGCGGCTACACGACCGAGCTCCTGGCCCGTGCGATCGGCCCGACGGGCCTGGTGTGGGCGCAGAGCCAGCCACGCGACCCGAACAAGGCCCCGCCCCGCCCTGCCGCGCCCGAAGGCGGCGCGGCGGCACCGACCCCGACGCCGGTGGGCCCGGCGCCGACCAAGCCGCGCACCACCGCCGACGTGCTCGCCGACCGCGTCGCCGCGATGAAGGCCGCCGGCATCGCCGCCGCGCCCATCGCCTACGTGGCGCAGCGCTTCGACAACCCGGTGCCGCCCGAGGTCGCGGACGGCAAGCTGGATCTCGTGACGCTGATGTTCAATTACCACGACTTCGGCTTCCTGGGCGTCGACCGCGCGTCGACGAACCGGGCGATCTTCCAGGCGCTCAAGCCCGGCGGCGTCTACGTGATCGCCGACCACGCCGGGCGGCCCGGCACCGGCATCTCCGAGTCGGGCACCCTGCACCGCATCGAGGAAGCGTTCCTGCGCGCCGAGGTGGAGGCGGCCGGCTTCCGGCTGGCGGCCACGGGCGACTTCCTGCGCAACCCGAACGATCCGCGCGACCAGAACACGCCCAACCCGCCGCAACCCAAGGACGAGTTCGTCCTGAAGTTCGTCAAGCCCTGAAGCCGGGTTCAGCGGCTGGCGGCCGAGGCGGGCAGCGGCGGCATCGACAGGAAGCGGTCCACCCGCTTGTTGGCCTTGTTGTCGATCGCCCACTTCCAGAAGCCGGCGTTGTCGTAGACCGCCTGCGCCTCGACGCGGCACTCGGCCACCAGCGCGGCATGGCGGCCGGCCGGCCAGGTCTTCTGTTCGGCGGTGGCGGCCTTGAGCATGTCGCTGCCGCGCGGGTCGCGCAGGCCCTTCAGGTAGGCCTCGCCCACGTAGGCGAAGCCCAGCCTGGTCAGCTGGAACAGTTCCGGGCGCACGTCGGTCGCGCCGGCGCGGGCCCGGGCGACGAGGGCCAGCTGGTCGAACTGCATCGCGGCGGCGCAGGCCGAGGCGCGCTGATAGAACGCCTCGTCGGCGGCGTCCGCCGCGGCGGCGGAACCCGCCAGCGTGGCGACGAACGCGGCCAGCGCGAGACCGCGCCGCCGGCGCACGGCGCGCGTGCTCGCAGCGGGCAAATGGGGGCAACTTCGAGGGGCCTGGCGCATCGGGGCATTGTGCCAATTCGGTGGACGCCTGCCGGGCAAGGCGGATTCCCGCCGCGCCGCCGCCCTGGCGGGCTCAGCCCGCCGGTAGCAGGTGCGCGATCGCGTCCTCGGCCAGCCCGGCCTCGCGCAGGATGTCCGCGCCCTGGGCGCCGCGCGCCGGGACCGGCCCGGGCTCGCCGGACGGCGTGGCCGAGAAGCGCGGCGCGGGCGCGGCCTGCAGCACGCCGTCGCGCTCCGCGTACACGCCGCGCGCGGCCAGGTGCGGATGCGCGAGCGCCTCGCGCGGCGTGAGCACCGGTGCGAAGCACGCGTCGCTCCCTTCGAGCAGCGCCACCCAGTGCGCGCGCGGCTGCGTGGCGAACAGCGCGGCCAGGCGCTCGCGCAGGCGCGGCCAGTGGCGGGCGTCGTAGGCGTTGCGGAAGTCGGAGTCCTCGGCCAGCCCCAGCCGGGCGAACAGCAGCGCGTTGAACTGCGGCTCCAGCGCGCCCACGCTGACGAACAGGCCGTCGGCGCAGGCGTAGCTGCCGTACCAGTGCGGGCCATCCAGCATGCCGCGGCCGCGCTCGAACGGCTGCTGGCCGGCCGCGTGCGCCGACAGCAGCAGGTTCATCAGGTTGGCGCTGCCGTCCACGATGGCCGCGTCCACCACCTGGCCGACGCCGGTGGCGCGCGCCGACAGCAGCGCCGCCAGCAGCCCCATGGCGAGGTACAGCGCGCCGCCGCCGAGGTCGCCCACCAGCGTGGGCGGCGCCATCGGCGGCTCGCCCGGGGTGCCGGAGAACCACAGCGCGCCCGACAGCGCGATGTAGTTGATGTCGTGACCCGCGGCCTGGGCCAGCGGGCCGTCCTGGCCCCAGCCGGTCATGCGGCCATAGACCAGGCGCGGGTTGCGCGCGAGGCAGGCGTCGGGGCCCAGGCCCAGGCGCTCCATCACGCCGGGGCGCATGCCCTCGATCAGCGCATCGGCGCCGTCGACCAGGCGCAGCACCGCATCGGTGGCGGCGGGGTCCTTCAGGTCCAGCGCGATCGACCGCTTGCCGCGGTTGACGATCGCATTGCGGCCCAGCGCCAGCGGATCGCCGCCCCGCACGCCGCCACCGCGCTCGACGAGCACGACGTCGGCGCCCATGTCGGCCAGCAGCATGCCGCAGAACGGCGCCGGGCCGAGGCCGGCGATCTCGACGACCCGCACGCCGGACAGCACGCCCACGCCGGCCCCGCTCACGGCTTGGCGGCCTTGGCCTGGCGTGCCAGCGGCGCCCAGTGGAACAGGCCGAACAGCATCGCCAGCGCGACGCTGGCAGCCAGCGTTCCGCGGTGCAGGTGCAGGTACTTGAACGCCACCAGCAGCTCCAGCGCGTGCACGCCCAGGAAGGCGATGGTGAGGATCTCGCCGCCGCTGGCCCAGGGCCCGTGGACGAGGCCGGCGAAACCGGCGAGGCCCAGCGCGTAGACGGCCAGGCAGGCGAACTTCAGGACAGGCATCATCGGCATCTACTCCGAGGTGGGCCGCAAGGCGGCGGAAGCGATCATCGCGCGGGCGGTGGCATCCAGCGCCTCGGGCCGCAGCGAGTCGAGCGCGAGCCCGTTGGCGCCGGTGCCGGGGCCGAACTCGCGCGTGGTCGAACGCAGGTAGCAGGGATCGTAGTGCACGGTCATGAGGCGCTCGAACAGTTCGTCGGTGCGGCCCTGCGCGGCGAGCTCGTGCCAGCGCGCGAGCTCCTCGCCGCCGACGAGCGGCTTGAGCGACTGCAGCTTCGCGACCATGGACTGCGGGTCGGCGGCGAAGTGTGCGTAGTCCTCGCCGCACAGGCGCACCCGCTCGGCCATCGGCACGCCCAGGTGCAGCGTGGGGGCGCGCCGCAGCGCCGCGGTGAGTTCCTCGGGCACCAGCAGCCGGCCCACCTTCTTGCTCTCGGCCTCCACCCACACCGGGCGCGCCGGGTCGAAGCGGCGCAGCGCGTCCAGCACCAACGTGTCGAAGAACTTCTGCGACGGCTGCGGCTGGCCCGGCAGGTCGCCCAGCAGCGAGCCGCGGTGGCGCGCGAGGCCCTCCAGGTCCAGCACCTGCTCGCCCTGGCGCGCCAGCGCGTGCAGCAGCCGCGTCTTGCCGCAGTTGGTGGGCCCGCACAGCACCCGGTAGGCCAAGCGTTGCGGCAGCGTGGCCAGCGCCTCGCGCACCCAGTTGCGGTAGCGCTTCCAGCCGCCCGGCACCACGTCGACGGCGAAGCCGATCAGCCGCAGGTTGGCGGCCCACAGCGCGCTGCGCTTGCCGCCGCGGAAGCAGTAGACGAGGAAGCGGTCGTCGGGCCGGTAGCGCGAGATCAGCGACGCCGTATGGCTGGCCAGGTTGCGGAACGAATACTGCGCGCCGATCAGGTAGGCCGCGTGCGGGTCGGTACGGTACCGGGTGCCGACCTCGGCGAATTCCTGGTCGTCGACCACCGGCAGGTTCACCGCGCCGGGCACGTGGTCGTCCAGGTACTCGTGCGGCGAGCGCGCGTCGATGATCAGCGCGTACTGCTCGAACGGCAGCGGGGCCAGGGCCGCGGTGTCGATCGGCGGGGTGTCTTGCGGGGAGCTCATGGCCTCGATTGTGCGGTCAATGCGCCTCGGCGCTCAGCGCCTTGCGCGCCCAGCCGCTCAGCGCGTCGTCGGCCAGCACGAGGATCGTCATCGCGACCAGCACCGTCGCGGCCTGGGCCTGCTGGAACAGCGACAGGTGGAAGTACAGCATCTGGCCCAGCCCGCCGGCGCCGACGAAGCCGAGGATGGTGGCCATGCGGATGTTCATCTCCCAGCGGTAGAGTGTGTAGCCCAGGCACTGCGCGCCGATCAGCGGCAGCGTGCCGTGGACGAAGCGCGCCACCGCGCCCGCGCCGAGGTCGCGCAACGCGGCCTCCGGGGCCGGCGAGGCATTTTCCAGGCTCTCGGCGAACAGGCGGCCCAGCACCCCGGTGGTGTGCAGCGCCAGCGCCAGCGTGCCGGCGAACGGCCCCAGGCCGGCGGCCAGCACCATCAGCGAGGCCCAGACCAGCTCCGGCACGCTGCGCAGGCCGTTCAGCAGCGAGCGCGCCAGCCACTTGGGCAGCATGCCGAGGCGGCCAGCGGCCGGCAGCGCCAGCAACCCGCCGAGCACCATCGGGATGGCCGTGCCCAGCAGCGACACCGCCAGGGTCTGCAGCGCGGCGAAGCCGACCTGGCGCAGGAACGGCGCGGACAGGTCGGGCGGGAAGAACTCCGCCACGAAGCGCGCCATGGCGTGGCGCTCCTCGGCGCCGAACAGCCCGCGCAGGTCGATGGCCAGGTAGGCGAAGCTGGCCACCACGGCCGCGACCACCGCCGCCACGCTGGCCAGGCCGCCGATGCGACGGGCGCGCCGGGCCGTCGTCATGCGAGCACCTTGCGCAACGCCAGGCTGATCGCATCGGCCAGCATCACCAGCGCGAGGAACACCAGCGCGATGCTGCTCACCTCGCCGCCGGACAGCATCTTGAACGACTGGTCCATCAGCTGCCCCAGCCCGCCGGCGCCCACGAAGCCCATCACCACCGCGGCGCGGATCGCGCACTCCCAGCGGTAGACGGTGTACGAGACGAGCTCCTGCGCGGCCAGCGGCAACAGGCCGAAGCACAGCGCCGCCACGCGGCCGCTGCCGGCCTGCAGCAGGGCGCGCGCGGGCCGCGCGTCCGCCGACTCCAGGATCTCCGCGTAGACCTTGGCCAGCATGCCGCCGTAGGTGACCGCCAGCGCCAGCACGCCCGCGGCGGCGCCGAGGTCGAGCGCGCGCACGAACATCAGCGCCCAGACGATCTCCGGGATCGAGCGCAGCAGCACCATCACCGACCGCACCGCCTGGCGCAGCACGCGGCCCCGCCAGCGGCCGCCGGCCGGCCCGATGGCCGAGACCGACAGGCTGCGCGTGGCCCAGAACGCCAGCGGCACGGCCAGCGCGAAGGCCAGCGCCATGCCGGCGGTGGCGATGGCCAGCGTCTGCAGCGTGGCCGCGAGCAGCAGCTGCAGGAACTCGGGCGCCAGCGCGGGCGGCAGGAAGCCGCGCAGGAAACTGCCCATCACGTGCGCGTTGGCCGGGTCGAACAAGGTGGCCGGATGGAACTGCGCCAGGCGGCCCAGCGGCCACAGCAACACCAGGGCGGTGACGCTCCACGCAACGCGGCGCCGTGCCAGCGGGTCGCGTCGCTGCGGCGGCAGGCGCAGCGCGGCGCTCACGAGGCCTCCCGACGTCCGGCGGCGCCCGTGCCAGCGACGCCTGCAGCGGCTGGACCCGGGTTCATGCGGACGCGAACGGCAGCGTCGCGCGCGGCGGCGCTCCGAACGCCGGCTCGGGCTCGCCCACCGCCTCGCCTGCATACAGCGCGGCCAGCCGCTCGGGCGTCACCTGGGCGGCGGGCAGGTCGAACATCACGACGCCGTCGCGCACCCCCACGATGCGCGGAAACCAGCGCAGCGCCAGGTCGACCGCGTGCAGCGAGGCGACGAAGGTGGCGCCGGCCGCGCTGCTGTAGTCGACCAGCTCGCGCAGAACGGCGTCGGCGGTGGTGGCGTCCAGCGAGGACACCGGCTCGTCGGCCAGCAGCAGCGCCGGTGCCTGGTACAGCGTGCGCGCGACGGCCACGCGCTGCAGCTGGCCGCCGGACAGCTGGTCGCAGCGGTCGAACACGCGCTCGCCCAGGCCCATGCGCGCGAGCGCCGCCTGCGCGCCCGGGATGTCGGACGGCAGCAGCCACGAGCGCAGCGCGCGCGCCGTGCTCCACTGGCCGAGCCGGCCCGCCAGCACGGCGGTGACCACGCGCAGCCGCGGCGGTATCGGCGGGGCCTGGTGCACGAAACCGATGCGCGAGCGCAGCGCGCGCATCGCCGCGGCGCCAAGGCGCCAGGGGTCCGCGTCCAGCAGCGCGACACGGCCCTCGGTCGGCCGCAGCGCGGCGGCGGCCACGCGCAGCAGGGTCGTCTTGCCGGCGCCCGAGGGTCCGATCAGCGCGACCCGCTCGCCGCCGGCCACGGCCAGGTCGACCGCCGCCAGTGCGCGCCGCCCGTTCGCGTGCACCACCCCCACCTGCTCGAGGCGCAGGCTCATCGAGCGCCGCCGGACAGGCTCACTTGATCAGCCCCGCCGCCTTCCCGGCGGCCTCGATGCCGTCGTAGTTCGACACCTTGGTGGGAATGAAGCGCGAGGCGCGCTGCAGTTCCAGGATCTCCTTGTCGGCCGGCCGGGCGGGGTCGAGCGCGAGGAAGGCGTCGGTCAGCTTCTTCGTGATCGCCGGGTCCAGCCCCGGGCGCACCGTCCAGTTGTAGTCGAAGAACGGCGGCGTCGTGGCGAGCACGCGCACCTTCTCGGCGTTCGGGTTGTGCGACTCGACCAGCTTGTCCATCACCGAGGCGTTGAGCACGCCGGCCTCGGCGCGGCCGGAGGCGACGAAGGCCACGGTGGCGTCGTGCGCGCCCGAGAACGCGACGGTCTTGAAGTCGCGCTCGGGCACGAGGCCCTGCTGCAGCAGGAAGTAGCGCGGCATCAGGCTGCCCGACGTGGACGAGGGCGCGCCGAAGGCGAAGGTGCGGCCCTTCAGGTCGGCGATGCTCTTGACCGGGCTGTCGAGCGGCACGATGAAGCGGCTGGTGAACTTCTCGTCCTCGGCGCGCTGCACGATGGGCAGCGCCTGGCCCTCGGTGCGCAGCTTGGCCTGCACGAAGGTGAAGCCGCCCAGCCAGGCGAGGTCGATCTTCTTCGTGGCCAGGCCCTCGACGACCGCCGCGTAATCGGTGACCGGCGTGAACTGCACCTCCAGGCCCGTCTTCGCCTTCAGGTACTCGCCCAGCGGCTTGAACTTGCGCTGCAGTTCGGTAGGCGCCTCGTCCGGGATCGCCGACACGCGCAGCACGGTGACGGCCTGCGCGCGGGCCCCGGCGGCACCGAGAAGCGAAACGCCGGCGAGCGACAGGGCGCCCAGCGATTGGACAAGCGTGCGGCGCAGGCGGGAAGACGAGGCAGAGGTCATGGGGTGGCGATCGGGTGAGAATGGCGCTTGGTGGCGTTCGCGCCGCCGGCGGCGAAGCTGCATTTTGCCCGCCGCCGCCGTCCGTTCCCTTTTTCGTCGCGCCCGCGCCCCCGCCATGACCCCAGCCACGCCCGCCCCGATCCGTCTCACCAGCTTCTCGCACGGCGGCGGCTGCGGCTGCAAGATCGCTCCGGGCGTGCTGTCCGACATCCTCAAGGCGAGCGCCCCCGGCTTCCTGCCGCCGCAGCTGATGGTGGGCATCGAGACGGCCGACGACGCCGCGGTGTGGAGGCTCAACGACTCGCAGGCGCTGATCGCCACCACCGACTTCTTCATGCCCATCGTCGACGATCCGTTCGACTTCGGGCGCATCGCCGCCACCAACGCGATCAGCGACGTCTACGCGATGGGCGGCACGCCCATCATGGCGCTGGCGATCGTGGCGATGCCCATCGCGCAGCTGTCGGTGGAGGTGATCGGCCGCGTGCTGGCCGGCGGCAACGCCGTGTGCGCCGAGGCCGGCATCCCGATCGCCGGCGGCCACACCATCGACTCCGTCGAGCCGATCTACGGCCTGGTCGTGATGGGCCTGGTCCATCCCGACCGCGTGCGCCGCAACGCCGATGCGCGCGCCGGCGACGTGCTGGTGCTGGGCAAGCCGCTGGGCGTGGGCGTGCTGTCGGCCGCGCTGAAGAAGGGCCGCCTCGACGCCGCCGGCTACGCGCGCCTGATCGCCACCACCACCCGCCTGAACAAGCCGGGCGCGCGGCTGGCCGAGCTCGAGGGCGTGCACGCGCTGACCGACGTCACCGGCTTCGGCCTGGCCGGGCACACGCTGGAGATGGCCCGTGGCGCCGGGCTGCGGGCGCGCCTGTCCTGGGCCGACGTGCCGCTGATCGCGGGCGTGGAGGCCCTGGCGCGCGACGGCTTCGTCACCGGCGCCTCGGCGCGCAACTGGGCCGGCTACGGCGCCGCGGTCGAGCTCGATCCGGCGCTGCCGGCGATCGCCCGCGACCTCGCCTGCGATCCGCAGACCTCCGGCGGCCTGCTGGTGGCCTGCCGACCCGACGCGGTCGACGCCGTGCTGGCCTGCCTGCGCGCGGGCGGCTGCGACGACGCGGCCGTCGTCGGCCGGATGGAGGACGGCCCACCGGGGCTGCGCATCGAGGCCTGAGCCACCGGCTCGTCGGCGGGGGCGCCCCCCCGGTGCCTGGTCCGGCTGGCCTGCCTGAAGCGCCGCGGTTCGTGCGAAACGACCGCTTCGGCCCTCGACCGGACGGCCGCGCGTGCCGAAACAAGCGGATCGAGGCCGACCCGCCTCGGTTCGACGACGACTGCACGACAACATCGATGACCAGGGAAAGACTTCGGCGCCTGCGCAGGCGCACCGCCACGCTCGCGGGCGCCCTCGGCCTGCTGCTGGCGGCCGGCACGACGGCCGCGGCCGAACTCGGCGCGGCCGTCGACCGCCTGGTCGCCCAGGGCTTCGAGGACCCGCAGGGCGCGCGCGCCGGCCTGCTGGCGCTGCAGGCGGCCACGCCCGCCACGCCCGAGAACACGCGCGCGCTGCTGGTCGGCTTCGGCCTGGTGGCGGCCGACAGCCACCAGGCGGCGGAGACCGCCGCCGCCGCCCGGGCCCTGCGCGCCCTGGCCGCCGACGCGGGTCCGCTGGCCGAGGCCGACGCCCACCTGATCCTCGCCGACCTCGAGTTCGAGGGGATGCAGGAGGAGAACGGCAACGTCGAGGCGCGCGCCGCGGTGGCCGGCTACGCGCCGTGGTGCGAGGCCAAGGACGCGGCGCTGGCGGCCCGCTGCGACATGCACGACTGGTTCCAGGCGCTGCTGTACGCCGGCTACGGCGCGCAGGGCGAACGCAATCCGGCGCCCGCCGCGATCTACCTGCACATGGCGCTCGACGCCGCGCTGCGGGCCGGCGACCGCGGGCGCGAGATCAAGGCCACGGCGATCCTCGCCTCGCTGGCCCAGGGCGACAACGACACCGAACTGGCCGAGCGGCTGATCGCGCGCGCCCGTTCGCTCGCCGATCTCGAAGCCGATCCGGCGCTCAAGGCCTACGTGCTGTCGTTCGTCAGCGACATCCTGGCCACGCGCGAACAGTACGACGCGAGCCGCGCGGCCATCGTCGAGGCCATCGCCCTGTCCCACGCCGCCGGGCTGCGCCGGCGCGAGGCGCAGTACGAGCTGAGCCTGGCGAGCGCGGAGCTGGGCCTGGACCGGCCCGCGCAGGCGCTGGAGGCGCTGGATCGCGCCCAGTCGTTCCTGGCCACGCACAACGAGCCGGCGCTCGCGCGCGAGCGCCTGCACGACCAGGTGATCGCGCTGCTGGCGCTGGGGCGCACCGCGCAGGCCCATGCGCTGCTGCCCGAGGTACTGGCGCGCTACGACCGCGAGACCGGCCCCAACGGGCGCATCGGCGCGCTGCGCGACCTCGGTCCGGCGCTGGCACGGGCCGGCGACCGCGCCGGGGCGCTGGAGCTCTACCAGCGCGAGCAGCAGTTGCTGCAGGCCAGGAACGACGGCCGCTACGAGCGCGACATGCAGGACGTGCAGAAGCGCATCCAGGACGAGAACGACCGCCTGCAGTCGCGCCGCGCCGCGCAATGGGGCGCCACCGCCGCGGCCTGCGTCCTGCTGGCACTGGCGATCGCCTTCGTCGCGCGCCGCCAGGCCGAACGCAACCGCCAGCTCGCGCGCCGCAACGACGCGCTGCTGCTGCAGGTGGAACACGACCCGCTGACGGGCCTGGCCAACCGCGCGCACCTGCAGGCGCGGGTGGCCGAGACGGCCGGCGACCTGTTCGAGGGCGCGCTGTTCCTGATCGACGTCGACCACTTCAAGGCCATCAACGACCGCCACGGCCACGCGGCCGGCGACAGCGTGCTGGTGGCCATCGCGCGCCGGCTCGAAGCCGTGCTGCGCGAGCGCGACCTGGTGGTGCGCTGGGGTGGCGAGGAATTCCTGGTGATGGTCGACGCCATGCCCGCGGCGGAGGCCGTGGCGATGGCCCAGCGGCTGATGAAGGCGTTCATCGACGAGCCGGTCGTCGTCGACGGCCACGCCATCGAGATCTCGGCGTCGATCGGCTTCGCCGTGTTCCCGCTGCTGGGCCCGGCGCCGGGCCACGCCTTCGACACCGCGTTCGCGCTGGTCGATGCCGCCATGTACCACTCGAAGAACCAAGGCCGCGCCTGCGCCACGGCCCTGCTGCGGCTGGATCCGCAGGTGTCGCTGGAGCGCACGACGCTGCCGGCGACTCTCGCCCGGGCCGCCCTCGACGGCGGCGCGCTGCTGGAGGTCCACCGTCCGGCGCCTGTCCTCGCGCCGGCCTGACGACACCGGGCCGCACCCGGCGGCCCGCGTCGACCGGTGCGCAGGCTCAGTGCGCCCCGCCCGCGTCCACCGCGGGCCCGCCGCCGGCGAGCTTGGGCGGCCGCCGCGTGAACCAGATCGTGACGATCAGGAACAGGAAGGTGACCGCCGAACCGATGAAGATGTCGTCGGCCGCCGTGGTGAAGGCCTGCACGTCGACCAGCCGGTTGATGGCCGCGTAGGCCGCCGTGCCGGGCACGCCGGCCTGGCCCAGCACGGTCGTCGCGCCATCCAGTGCGCTGCCGTTCAGTCCCATCTGCTCCACCAGCCGCGTGTGGTGCAGCGTGGCGCGGTTGTCCCACAGCGTGGTCGCGATCGAGGTGCCCATCGCGCCGAACATGATCCGCACGAAGTTCGACAGGCCGGCGGCCGCGGGGATGCGCTCGGGGGGCAGGCCGGCCAGCGTGAGCGTGGTCAGCGGGATGAAGAAGAACGCCATCGCGCCGCCCTGGATCAGCGTCGGGATCAGGATGCTGCCGAAATCGGTGTCGGACGTGAAGTGCGACCGCATCCACAGCACCACCGAGAACATGATGAAGGCACCCGTGGCCATCCAGCGCGGATCCCACTTCGACACGTTCTTGCCCACCAGCGGCGTGAGCAGGATGGCCAGCAGCCCCACGGGCGCCAGCGCCATGCCGGCGGCCGTGGCCGTGTAGCCCATGTACTGCTGCAGCCACAGCGGCAGCAGCACCACGTTGCCGAAGAACAGGCCGTAGGCGATCGCCAGCGTGCCGGCGCCGAACAGGAAGTTGCGGCGCGCGAACAGCCGGATGTCGACCACCGGGTGCTCGTCGGTGAGCTCCCAGGCGATGAACACCGCCAGCGCGATCACCACGACGATGGCCAGCGCGACGATCGTGTTGGAGTGGAACCAGTCGAGTTCCTTGCCCTTGTCGAGCATGATCTGCAGCGCGCCCACCCACAGCACCAGCATGGACAGGCCGATGCCATCGATCGGCCGCTTGACGATCGGCGTCTCGCGCTTGCGGTAGATGCTCCATGTCACCGCGGCGGCGAAGATGCCCACCGGGATGTTGATGTAGAAGATCCACGGCCAGGTGAAGTTGTCGGTGATGTAGCCGCCCAGCAAGGGCCCGGCCACCGGCGCGACCAGCGTCGTCACCCCCCACAGCGCCAGCGCCGTGCCGGCCTTGGCGGGTGGATAGGTGGACAGCAGCAGCGTCTGCGACAGCGGGATCATCGGCCCGGCGACGAAGCCCTGCAGCACGCGGAACGCGATCAGCAGCTCGATGGACGGCGCCAGGCCGCACAGCACCGAGGCGACCACGAACAGGATGACGCTGAGCGTGAACAGCCGCACCGCGCCGAAGCGCTGCGTGAGCCAGCCGGTCAGCGGCACCGAGATCGCATTGGCGACGCCGAAGCTGGTGATGACCCAGGTGCCCTGCGAGATGCTGACGCCCAGGTCGCCCGAGATCGACGGCAACGAGACGTTGGCGATCGACGAGTCGAGCACGTTCATGAAGGTCGCCAGCGAGAGCGACAGCGTGCCCATGACGAGCGCGCTGCCCTTCAGGGGCGTCAGCGGACGAGCCGCCGCTGCGGGGGAAGCCATTGACGTTTTCTCCGTCCTGCGCAACGCGCGTTGCGGCCGCCCGCGGGCGGCCGGGCACGATCAGGATTGCTTGTGGTGGTGATGCCGGGTCGCCACGACGGCGACCTTGTCGTCGCCGGCCCGGGCCGCCGCGACGGGCGCGGACACCGCCGCGGCCACCGGCACCGCCGCAGGGGGGGCCTTGGCGCGGCCGCCGCCGTTGGCCGCCACGATGCGCGCCACCTCGGCGTCGGCGTCGTGCTGCAGCGAATCGAACACCTTGGTCGACGCGACCGCGCCCTGGGCCTGCGTGCGCGGCGTGTCGGCCACGGTGCGGCCGCCCTCGTCGGCGACGTTGACCGTCACGTTCATCGACAGGCCCACGCGCAGCGGGTTCTGGGCGATCTCCTTCGGGTCGAGGGAGATGCGCACCGGCACGCGCTGCACGACCTTGATCCAGTTGCCGGTGGCGTTCTGCGCCGGCAGCAGAGAGAACGCCGCGCCGGTGCCGGCACCCAGGCCCTCGACCTTGCCGTGGAAGACCACGTGCTTGCCGTAGACGTCGGCCTCCAGCGTGGCCGGCTGGCCGATGCGCAGGCGCTCGAGCTGGCCTTCCTTGAAATTGGCGTCGACCCACGCGTTGTCGAGCGTGACCACCGACATCAGCGGCACGCCGGCGGCCACGCGCTGGCCCACCTGCACGCTGCGGCGGGCCACGGTGCCGCTGACCGGCGCCGGGATGTCGGCGCGCTGCACCGCCAGCCAGGCCTCGCGCACCTTGGCGGCGGCGCGCTGCACGTTCGGATGGTCGGCGACGCTGGTGCCCTCGGTCTGCGCCTGGTTCGAGTTCAGCTGTTCGCGGGCGGCGTCCAGTGCCGACTTCGCGGCGGTGTAGGCGCTCTTGTACGAGGCCAGCTGCTGCGTGGCGTGTTCGTACTCTTCCTTGCCGACGGCGCCGCTGGCCACCAGCGGGGCGCGGCGGTTGACGTCGTCCTGGGCGCGCGCGAGGTCGGCGGCGGCGCGCGTGGCGTCGGCCGAGCGGGCGTCGATCTGCGCCTGCAGCGTGGAGTTGTTGGCGAACAGGATGCGCGTCTCGCGCACCGTGGCCGCCAGCGCGGCCTCGGCCTGGTCCAGCGCGACGCGCGAGTCGGCCGGGTCGAGCTTGACCAGCAGCTGGCCGGCCTTGACGTAGTCGGTGTCGTCGGCCTGGATGGCCGTGACGGTGCCGCCGGCCTGCGCGGTGATCTGCACCACGTTGGCCTGCACGTAGGCGTTGTCGGTGGATTCGGAGTGGCGGCCGGTCATCCAGTAGTAGATGCCGTAGCCGCCGCCGATCACCAGCACCGCGACGGCGATGGCGGTCAGCGCGGTGCGGCGCGCGGGGTTGCCGGCCGGCGCGGCGGTCACGGGAGCGGGGGTGTTGGTGGCAGGTGCGTTCATGATCGTTCAGGCGGGCGTGAGGTTGTCGTTGCGGGCGGTCGCGGTCGCGCCCCGGGGCGTCGAGGCCGCGGCGGCGGGCGGGGTCGTGGCGGTGCCGGCCGTCCAGCCGCCGCCGAGGGCCTTCATCAGCTGGGCCTGCACGTCGAGCGCGCGGTACTGGAGGTCGACCTCGAGGCGGCGTTCGGCGAGCATCTGCGTCTCGGCGTTGAGCACGACCAGCGCGTTGCCCAGGCCCTGGCCGTAGCGCTTCTGCGAGAAGTCGTAGCTGGCCGTCGACGCTTCGAGGGCCTGGCGCTGCAGGGCCAGCTGGCGGCCGATCGAGGCCGCGGACGTGGCGGCGTCGGCCGCCTCGCGCACGGCGTCGATCACCTGCTGGTTGTAGGCCTGGATCGCGGCGTCGCGGTCGGCGGACTTGCCCTTGAGCTGGGCGCGCAGCTGGCCGCCCTCGAAGATGGGCAGGTGCAGCGCCGGCCCGAACGACCAGGCCTTGCTGGGCAGCTCGAGGAAATGCTGCAGGCTGATCGAGTCGAGCCCGAAGCCGGCCGAGAAGTTGATGTCCGGGTAGAACTGGGTGCGCTGCGAGGCCACCTGCTGGTTGGCGGCCTCCACGCGCGCGATCGCGGCGGCGACGTCGGGCCGGCGGGCGATCAGGTCGACGCCCAGCACCGGCGGTTGCGGCGAGACGTGCAGCTGTTCCAGGGTCGGCGCCAGCGTGGCCAACGCCTGCATCGGTTGCGCGGTGAGCGCCGCCAGCAGGTGGCGCGCCAGGTCGATCTGTTCGTCGAGGGACTCGATCTGCGCCAGCGTGTCGGGCAGCGCGCCCTCGCCCTGCTTCTGCTCGACGACGGTGTCCAGCCCGGCCTGCACGCGCTGGCTGATCAGCGACAGCATCTGCTTGCGCTGGTCGTAGGTGCGCTGGGCGACGGCGCGCTGGCTTTCCAGGCGCGCCAGTGCGAAATAGCTGCGCACGACCTGGGTGGCGATCTGCTGCGCCGCGACGTCCGCGTCGGCCCGGGCCGCGCGCGCGCTGCCGAGGGCCGCCTCGAGGTCGGCCTTCTGGCGGCCGAACAGGTCGGCGTCCCACTTCAGGCCCAGCTGTGCGTTGGACTGGTTGAAGATCATGCCGCCGTACGGGGGCGGGAACAGGCCATTGCGCGACAGCAGCTCGCGCTTGACCGACGCGTCGAAGCCGACCTGGGGCGCCTCGGCGCCGCGGGTGGCGTCGACGACGGCCTGCGCGCGCGCGAGGCGCGCGGCCGCGGCGCCCAGGCTGGGCGAGCCGTCCAGCGCCTTGGCCACCAGCGCGTCGAGCTGCGCATCGCCGAACTGGTGCCACCACTGGGCCTCGACGGCGGTGGTCTGCTGCGCGGGCGACAGGCCCACCGATTCGGCCGTGCGGGCGGCGACCGGCGCGGACTGGGGGCCCGGCGAGGCGCAGCCGGCCAGCATCAGCACCGCGGCCGAGGCGACGGCCAGCGCGAACGTGCTGGCGGACAGCACGCGCGGCATGTCGAGCTCGACGCCGCGCTGCGCGCGCTGGCGCAGCGTGCGCGGCGCGGGCGCCGGCTCGCCGGTCTTCGGGGCCGCGCCGGCGCGGCGCGGGCAATCTTGCTGTGGATGGACGCAGGACATGGAATTCTTTCAGTCGGGGGTCGCTGAATGGGGGGCGGCGGCGCGCAGGGCTTCGCCATTGGCGCGCATGCGCTTGAGCATGCCCAGGAGCTCGCGCCACTCTTCTCGGGAGAAGCCGGCCAGGTGCAGGTTGAGCACCTCGGCCAGCACGGCGGGAACGACGGCCGCCACCTCGCGGCCGGCGTCGGTCAGTTCCAGGTTCACCACGCGCCGGTCCTCGCTGGAGCGCACGCGGGCCACCAGGCCCTTGGCCTCCAGGCGGTCGAGCGCGCGGGTCATCGCACCCGGGTCGCTCTGCAGGGTGCGGGCCAGCTCGGCCACGGTGCCGCATTCGCCGTGGGCCAGCTTGAACAGCGGCACCCACTGCGCGTGCGTCAGGTCATGGTCGACGAGGCGCCGGTCGACCTGCGTGGTGATGGAACCGATGACGCCCTTGAGCACGGCACCGACGCTCTCCTCCTGGGCAAAGCGCTCAGCGGAGTAGAAGTCGGCCCGCGGGTGGGAGTCGTTGTTGGAAGACATGGCCGCGAATATACTTGCTTAGGCAGTCAATGCGTCGGCAATGATTGAATAGGCTTTTATTTTGTGGGGGTATACCCTTTGTGTCGCCCCGTCAAGCCGTCGGACACACGCAACCCGTAGACTGGGACTCCATGACCACCACATCCGATCGCGCCAAGGCGGCGTCCCCGCGTTCCCTGTCCGGCCTGCTGCCCTTCCTGCGGCCGTACCGCGGGCGCATCGCCGCTGCCATCCTCTTCCTCATCGCCGCCGCCGTCACGACGCTGGCGTTCCCGGTGGCCCTGCGCAAGCTGATCGACGGCAGCATGGGCATGTCGGGCGCCGCCGCGCTGGCCGCCGGCGGCAATTCGGCCGCGGCCAACGGCGCGCGCCTGGTCGCCTTGCGCGAGCACTTCCTCGAGCTGTTCGGGGTGGGCGTCGCGCTCGGCGTGTTCTCGGCCCTGCGCTTCTATTCGGTGACGTGGCTGGGCGAGCGCGTGACCGCGGACCTGCGCAGCGCCGTCTACCGCCACGTGGTGCGCCAGAGCCCGGCCTTCTTCGAGACGAACGCCACCGGCGAGGTGCTGTCGCGCCTGACCACCGACACCACGCTGGTGCAGCAGGTGGTCGGCTCCAGCCTGTCGATGGGCCTGCGCAACGCCGTGATGGGCATCGGCGCGATGGTGATGCTGATCGTCACCAACCCCTACGTGATGACCCAGGTGCTGGGCATCCTGCTGCTGGTGGTGGCGCCGTCGATGGTGTTCGGGCGCCGGGTGCGCAAGCTGAGCCGCGCGAGCCAGGATCGCGTGGCCGACTCCAGCGCCATCGCCGCCGAGGTACTCAACGCGATCCCGGTGGTGCAGAGCTACACGCAGGAAGACCGCGAGGCGGCGCGCTTCGAGGTCTCCACCGAGAACGCGTTCGACACCGCGAAGAAGCGCACGCTGGTGCGCTCCATCCTCGTGGCCTTCATCATCAGCGCCACGTTCGGCGCGCTGCTGTGGGGCCTGTACCAGGGCACGCAGGCGGTGGTCGACGGCCGCATCTCGGCCGGCCACCTGGGCGAGACAGTGGTCTACGTGATCCTGCTGGTCAGCAGCGTGGCGGTGCTGTCCGAGGTCTACGGCGACCTGCTGCGCGCCGCCGGCGCCACCGAGCGGCTGATGGAGCTGCTGTCCGCGGTCTCGCCGGTGCACGACCCCGTCGCGCCGCAGGGGCTGCCGCCCACCCGTGCGGGATCGAACGTCGAGCTGCGCCACGTGCAGTTCAACTACCCGTCGCGCCCCAAGCACGCCGCGCTGGCCGACTTCTCGCTGCGCGTGAACCCGGGCGAGACGGTGGCGCTGGTGGGCCCCAGCGGCGCCGGCAAGAGCACCGTGTTCCAGCTGCTGCTGCGCTTCTACGACACCGGCGCCGGCGCGGTGCTGGTCGACGGCGTCGACGTGCGCGCGACGTCGCTGGCCGAGCTGCGGGCGCGCATCGGCATCGTGCCGCAGGATTCGACGGTGTTCTCGGCCAACGCGATGGAGAACATCCGCTACGGCCGGCCCGACGCCACCGATGCCGAGGTGATCGCCGCGGCGCGCGCGGCCTTCGCCGACGAGTTCATCCTGCGCCTGCCCGAGGGCTATCAGACCTTCCTGGGCGAACGCGGCGTGCGCCTGTCGGGCGGCCAGCGCCAGCGCATCGCGATCGCGCGGGCGATGCTGAAGAACCCGCCCCTGCTGCTGCTCGACGAGGCCACCAGCGCGCTCGACGCCGAGAGCGAACGCATGGTGCAGGCCGCGCTCGAGGCGGCGATGGCCGACCGCACCACGCTGGTCATCGCCCACCGCCTGGCCACCGTCCAGAAGGCGGACCGCATCATCGTGATGGACCAGGGCCGCATCGTCGAGGAGGGAAACCATCAGGAATTGATGCTGCGTAACGGTCTCTACGCGAAACTTGCCAGAATGCAGTTCCACACCGACCCGCTCGATCCCTCCGCCGAGACGGCCGAATCCCGAGAAGCTGCCTGATCGAAACCCCGCCCGCCATGACGACTCCCCCCGAAGACGTCGACGCCCTCTTCGACGCGCCCGCCCCGGCGTCGCCGGTCCTGCCGGTGCAGCCCGCGCCCTCGGCGTCGGCCGCCGAGGCGCGCCGGGAACAGCGCGTCAAGGTGTCGTGGCCGGCGCGCGTGCAGCTGCCCAACGGCAAGGTGGTCGAGCTGCGGGTACGCGACCTGTCCGAGAGCGGCGTGGGCCTGCTCACCGACCACCACATCCCGCCCAGCACGGTGCTCAACTTCGCGATGGGCGTCCCTGGCCTGCACGAGCCCGGCAAGGTCAACCCCGTGACCGGGACGATCAAGACCACCTACGTCGTCGTGCAGGGCCGCGACCTGTGCTGCGGCGGCATGTGGGTGACGTTGCCGGAGGACAGCCGCGACTTGCTGGACAAGTGGATCCGGCGGCTGCGCAAGTAGGCCGCCCGACGCGCGCCTGATCGGTTGAACAGCGACCGGCGCGCGCGCCAGGCCGCCGGCACGGCACCGGCACCGGCACGACCGCGAACAAGGCCGCCCGCGGCGGCCCGTGTTCAGGGCGCCAGGAGCGCCGTGCAGTGCCCCGGCTGCGCCGGATCCGCCGCGATCGCCCCGCCCTTGGGCACGCACTGGCTGGCGGGCAGCGATGCGTGCGTCTCGACGTGGGCCACCAGCAGGTCGAACGCGGCGTGCGCGTGCGGCTCGATCAGCGCCAGTTGCGGGAAGGTGTCCTGGTAGGTCTCGATGTGGTTGCCGTTCTGCACCTCGTAGAGGCGATACGGCGCGTCGCGCTCGTCGTGGCGCGGGCTGTCGGCCTGGGCCGCGGCCACCTTGCGGGCGTAGGCGCGCGCATGGTGGTCGATAGGCAGCAGCGCGTCCATCGTGCCGGCCACGGTCACCAGCGGACGCTGGATGCGGCCGGTGGTGGCAAACGAGGCCACCTGCGCGCCGACGTCCGAGGCCGACAGGCGCGCCACGTAGTTGTAGGTGCCGGGGCCGGCGCCGTAGGTGTCGTACGACGCGTCCAGGCGCTTCTGCCACTGGCACTGCGTGACCTCCCAGAACTGCGCCCAGTAGCTGGTCCACAGCGAGGACGTGGGGCTGGCGACGATGTCGGGCGGGTAGCCGGCCGCGCGGATGTTCTTCGCCGCGGTGCTGCCGGCATCGAGGCCGCCGGCCGCGTAGTCGCCGTAGTTCAGCAGCGCGGGCGGCAGGTCGGTGAGGATGTTGGGCGCGTGCGCGTCGACGAAGGTGCCTTCCCAGTCGACGCCGCCGTCGAACAGCTCGGGCGCGGTCTCGATCGCGCGCCGCACCTGGTAGCCGCCGTTGGAGGTGCCCACGGCGTAGACGAAGCGCGGCGGCCGGCCGTAGTTGGCGGCCACGCCCTGGCGGGCCAGGTGGCCGGCCTTCACCATGTACTCGGCCCAGCGCGAGAACGGCTGGCTGGCGCCGTTGTCGTAGAAGTTGACGTAGGTGGCCGACACCGGGTTCAGCCGGCAGCCCAGCGGATCGGCCGCGGTCGACAACGTCAGGTTCAGCACGCCCTTGTTCTGCGACGCGTAGGCGTAGCCCTTCTGGACGACGTAGTCGCTCCAGGAGAAGTCGCCGTTGAACTCGCTGCGCGTGCCCGAGGCGCCGGCCACCACGAGGCGGCCGTTCCAGTCCTTGGGCAGGCGCAGGAGGAAGCGCGCCTGGCCGGTCGGGTCGGACGCGATGCGGCCCTGCAACTGCAGCCCGGGCACGACCTTGGTGATCGGCGCCCGCTTGGCGGCGCTGGGCGAGATCGTCGCGCGGTCGGTCTGCGGCGTGAACGCGAACGGTGGCAGGCCGGCGATGGAATTGTTGGCCGGCGTGGTGTCGGGATTGGTGGTGGTGAGGTCGGCGCTGTCGACGCAGGTGGCGTCGGCGAGCGCCGAGCCGAAGTGACGCAGCAGGTGGTCGCAGGCCGTGGAGGCGCTGGCGGCCAAAGGCGTGAAACAGGCGAGCGCCAGCAAGGGCGCCCGACGGCGAAGCGAAGTCGTCATCGGCAAGTCTCCTATGGGTTTCTATGGGGCCCGCGAAGACTACTGCCATGCCGATGTGCCCGCAATCGGGCGTTCGTGCGGCCCGTCATTTCACCTAAGTGGATTCCCGCACCCGCCTTCCGCGGCGTCTCAGGGCGTCGGCGACGCGCCCCGCTTGCGCGCGTACGCGGCCGTGCCGGTGGCGCCCAGCACGCCGCCGACCACCAGCACGTAGCACAGCGCCAGCGTGCCGCCGGCCCCGTGCACCGCCACCAGCCCGGCGCCGCCGGCCACCAGGCCGACCGCCGCCAGCAGCGCCAGCACCAGCAGCGGGATCGCCACCAGGCGGGTCGCGCTGCCGCGCCGCGGATCGTCGTCGCTGACCACCAGCAGGAACCAGCCGACCAGCGTCAGCAGCGGAAACAGGATCCACAGCGACAGCCCGGCCGAGGTCGCCACCACGCCCAATGGCGCGCCCAGCAGCAGCGCGCCCGCGAGAAGACCCAGCACGGCCAGGAGGCCGCCAGCGATTGCGATCATGAGGTTCGTCTTCGAGTCGAGGAGCGCCAAGCATAGCCCGGCGCCCGCCCGGCTCACAACGGGGCCAGACCCAGCAGCGCACGCGCCTGCGCCGGCGTCGCGATGGACCGTCCGGCGCGCTCGGCGCAGCGGGCCAGCGCCGCGATCATCGGCCCGTTGCCGCTCGCGCGCTCGCCGTCGGGCAGGTAGAAGCTGTCTTCCAGCCCGGTGCGCAGCATGCCGCCCAGTTCGGCCGTCTTCTGGTGCACGGGCCAGATCTCCTCGCGGCCGATCAGCGTGGCCTGCCACACGGCGCCCGGGGCGATCCAGCGCGGCAGCAGCGCCAGCAGGTCGGCGTCGCAGGGCATGCCCGAGGCCACGCCCATCACGAGGTTGTACTCGGCGATGCCCATCGTCGGCTTGAGCATGCCCGCCTTCAGGAACATGCCCACCGAACGCACGATGCCGACGTCGAAGCACTCGAATTCCGGATGGGCGCCGGCGGCTTCCATCGCGTCGAGGAACTGCTGCACCTTGGCCACGGGGTTGTCGAACACCATCGGCGGCCACGCCCAGCGGCCGTCCGAGCGCAGCTTGAGGTAGTTCAGGCTGCCGGCGTTGCAGGCCGCGATCTCGGGCCGGACGCGCTCGATGCAGGCCAGCGGGCCGCTGATGTCCTTGCCGATCACGCCGGTGGTCAGGTTGATGATCACGCCCGGGCAGGCCGCGCGGATCGCGCCGCAGACGTCCTCGGCCACGTCGGGGTCCCACGACGGCAGGTGGCCCTGGCCCGGGTCCTGGCGCCGGATGTGCACGTGCATGATGGACGCGCCGGCGTTGAACGCGTCGCGCGCCTCGGCGGCCATCTGCGCGGCCGTGACGGGCACCGGATGTTGCGCGGGATCGGTCAGCACGCCAGTCAGCGCGCAGGTGAGGATGGCTTCGTTCATGGGGTTCCCGTTTCCTTGACGTCGAGATCGAGATCGACCAGCACCGCGCCGGAGGCGACGGTCTCGCGCAGCGCCACGTGCACCGCGGCGACGACGCCGTCGGCCGCCGCGTTGAGCCACATTTCCATCTTCATCGCCTCGACGCAGACCAGCGGCTGGCCGGCGACCACGCGCTGGCCCGCTTCGACCGCCACCTGCGCCACCACGCCCGCCACCGGCGCCCGCGCGACCCGCGCCGCCGCGGTGGCGTCCGGTTGCGGGAACGGCGAGGGTTCCTCGAACACGTGCACCGCGGCGTCGCGCGCGACGTGCACGCGCTGGCCGTCGTCCAGCACCAGGCGCTGGCTGCGCAGGCCGTCGATGGCCACCGCGCGCCAGCCGTCGGCGTCGCACGGATGCAGCACCACCTCGCAGCTGCGCTCGCCGTCGCGCACGCGCCGGCCGGCCTCCACGGCCAGCGTGCGAACGACGCCGGCGCAGGCCAGCTGCACGCGACGCGTAGCCACGCTGGCGGCGGTCGGGCCGCTGGCGGGCGCGGTCGGCGGTGCCTGGGCGCGCAGCACTGCGGCGATCGCCCAGTCGTCGTCGGCGGGCAGCGGGGCCACGTTGATGGGCTCGCGCGCCGCGGCCCAGTCGTCCAGGCGCTTCGTGGTCACGTCACCGGCCACGAATTCCGGATGGCGCACCAGGTCGCGCAGGTAGCGGCCGTTGTTGCGCAGGCCCAGCAGCGGGCTGTCCTCCAGCGCGGCGCCCAGGCGGCGCAGCGCGTCGGCGCGGTCGCGGCCGTGGACGATCACCTTGGCCACCATCGCGTCGTAGAACGGCGAGACCACGCCGCCCTCGGCGATGCCGTCGTCCACGCGCACCGAGGCGAGCAGGCTGGCCGGCACGCCCTGCGTGCCGGCGTCCGCGCGTCCCGCGCGCGTGGCGCGCGCCGGGCGCCAGTGCGCGACGCGGCCGGTCTGCGGCGCGAAGTTGTCGTAGGGATCCTCGGCGTACAGGCGGGCCTCGACGGCGTGGCCGGTCCAGCGGATCTCGTCCTGGCGCAGCGGCAGCGGCTCGCCAGCGGCCACGCGCAGCTGCCATTCGACCAGGTCGAGCCCGGTCACGCATTCGGTGACCGGATGCTCCACCTGCAGCCGCGTGTTCATCTCGAGGAAGTAGTGGCGGCGCTGCGCGTCGACGATGAATTCGACGGTGCCGGCACCGACGTAGCCCACCGCGCGCGCCGCGGCGACGGCGTCGCGACCCATGGTCTCGCGCATCGCGGCGTCGACGAACGGCGACGGCGACTCCTCGATCACCTTCTGGCGCCGGCGCTGCGCGCTGCAGTCGCGCTCGCCCAGGTGCACCACGTTGCCGTGGGTGTCGGCGAAGACCTGGAGCTCGACGTGGCGGCCGTCGGTGACCAGGCGCTCCAGCATCAGCGTGCCGTCGCCGAAGGCCGACGTGGCCTCGCGGCGCGCGCCGGCCAGTGCGTCGGCGAGCTCGCCGGGCGCGTGCACCAGGCGCATGCCGCGCCCGCCGCCGCCAGCCACGGCCTTGACCAGCAGCGGATAGCCGAGCGCCGTGGCCTGGGCGACGAACGCCGCGTCGGACGGGTCGTCACCGAGGTAGCCCGGCACGCAGGGCACGCCGGCCGCCAGCATGCGGCGCTTGGCGCCGGCCTTGTCGCCCATCGCGACGATGGCCGCGGCGGGCGGGCCGATGAACACGAGGCCGGCGTCGGCGCAGGCCTGCGCGAAGTCGGCGCGCTCGGACAGGAAGCCGTAGCCCGGGTGGATGGCGCCCGCGCCGGTGCGCGCAGCCGCGGCGAGCACGGCGTCGATGCGCAGGTAGGACTCCGCGGCCGACTGCCCGCCGAGCGCCACCGCCTCGTCGGCCAGCGCCACGTGCGGCGAGCCGGCGTCGGGGTCGCTGTGGACGGCCACGGTGCGGTAGCCCAGCGCGCGCGCCGTGCGGATCACGCGGCAGGCAATCTCGCCCCGGTTGGCGATCAGGATCTTGGTGAACGCCTTCATCGCGGCGCCCACGACGGAGAACGCTTCTGCAGGAAGGCCGTCATGCCTTCGATGCCCTCGGGGCCGCGCGCGGACTGCGCGAACAGGCGCGCCGCGTCGTCGACCAGCTCGGCCGCCGGCTCGTGCAGCGCGCGCGCCATCAGCGCCTTGGTGGCGGCGATGGCGCCGGGCGCGCAGCGCAGCACCTGGGCCAGCGTGGCCGCCAGCGCGGCGTCGAGTGCGGCGCCGTCGTCGTGCACCTCGTGCACCAGGCCGATGGCCAGCGCCTGGGCGGCGCCCAGCTTGCCGCCGGTCACCGCCAGGCGGCGCGCCTGGGAGGCGCCGATGCGCTCGACCAGGAAGGCCGCGATCTGCGCCGGTACGACGCCCAGCGAGGTCTCGGGCAGGCGCAGCTGCGCGCCCTGCCCGGCCAGCGCCACGTCGACGACGCAGGCGAGGCCGAGGCCGCCGCCCATCACCGTGCCCTCGAGCACCGCGATCGTCGCCAGCCCGGTGCGCGCGAACGCGCCGCACAGCGCGCCGAAGCGCGCATTGACCGCCGCGATCGCCTGCGAATCGCCGGCCATCTCGCGCTGGCGCGCCTGGGCCATGTCCTGCAGGTCGGCGCCGGCGCAGAAGTGGCCGCCCGCGCCGCGCAGAACGATGGCGCGCACCTTGCCGCCGGCCTCGGCATCGGCGAGCACCGCGCGCAGGTCGTCGACCATCTGCAGCGACATCGCGTTGCGCTGCGCCGGCCGGTTCAGCGTCACGTGCAGCACGCCGCCTTGCGATTCGACGGCCAAGGTAGTCAATGAGTGCATTTGCATTTTCCAGACTCCCGGGGAGCGAGGGTCACCACCCGAGCCGATCCGGGCACCCCCTCGGGGGGCAGCGACGGGAGGAGCGTGGGGGTCGTCATTTCGGCAGGGTGCCCTCGAGCTTGCAGATGATGCCCAGCATCACCTCGTCGGCGCCGCCGCCGATGGAGACCAGGCGCGAATCGCGGTAGGCCTGCGAGATCGGGTTGTCGCGCGTGAAGCCCATGCCGCCCCAGTACTGCAGGCAGCTGTCGGCCACCTCGCGGCTGAGCCGGCCACACTTGAGCTTGGCCATCGACGCGAGCTTGCTGACGTCCTTGCCCGAGATGTAGAGCTCGCAGCACTGATAGGTGAGCGCGCGCAGCGCCGCGACCTCGGTGCGCAGTTCGGCCAGGCGGAAATGCACCACCTGGTTGTCGAGGATGCTCTTGCCGAAGGCCTTGCGCTGGCGCGTGTAGTCGATGGTCAGGTCGATCAGGCGGTCCAGGCCGCGCAGCGACGAGGCCGCGCCCCACATGCGCTCCTCCTGGAACTGCATCATCTGGAACGCGAAGCCCATGCCCTCCTGGCCGATCAGGTAGCGCTGGGGCACGCGCACGCCGTCGAAGAACAGCAGCGCGGTGTCGGAGGAGTCCATGCCGATCTTGTGGATCTTCTGCTTGGTGATGCCGGGCAGGTTCATCGGCACGATGATCAGGCTCTTGTTCTTGTGCACCGGGCCGTCGCTGGTGTTGGCCAGCAGGCAGCACCAGTCGGCCTGCAGGCCGTTGGTGATCCACATCTTGCTGCCGTCGATGATGTAGTCGCCGCCGTCCTTGCGCGCCGTCGTCTTCAGCGCCGCGACGTCGGAGCCGCCGCCGGGCTCGCTCACGGCCACGCAGCCCACCATGTCGCCGGCGATCGACGGCGCGAGGAACTCGTGGCGCAGCTCGTCGGAGCCGAAACGCGCCAGCGCCGGGGTGCACATGTCGGTGTGCACGCCGATGGACATCGGCACGCCGCCGCAGGCGCAGTCGCCCAGCGCCTCGGCCATCACCATGGAGTAGCTGAAGTCCAGCCCGGCGCCGCCGAACTCCTCGGGGTACTTCAGGCCCAGCAGGCCCAGGTTGCCCAGTTTCTTCAGCACCTCGTGCGCCGGGTACTGCTCGTCGGCCTCCCACTGCGCAACGAACGGGTTGATCTCCTTCGCGACGAAGCGCTTGACGGTGTCGGACAGGGCAGTGTGTTCAGGGGTGAATTTCATGGCTTGTCTCTTGAGGTCTTCTAGAAGCGGGCGATGCCGAAGGTGTTGGAACGCAGGCTGCGGGCGTCGGCCTCGCGCGCCAGCGCCAGGGCGAGCGCAAGCACCGGGCGCGTGTCGCGCGGGTCGACGATGCCGTCGTCCCACAGCCGCGCGGTGCCGAACAGCACGTGCGATTCGCGGTCGATGCGCACGCGCAGCTGGTCGCCCATCGCGGCGAGCGCGGCATCGTTGACCGGCGCGCCGGCGCGCGCGAGCTTGGCGGCGCCGACGATCTCCATCACCTTGCCGGCCTGCGCGCCGCCCATGACGGCGGTGCGCGCGTTGGGCCAGCTGAAGATGAAGCGCGGATCGAAGCCGCGGCCGCACATGCCGTAGTTGCCGGCGCCGAACGAGCCGCCGATGACGAAGGTGAACTTGGGCACCCGCGCATTGGCCACGGCCTGGATCATCTTGGCGCCGTGCTTGATCGCGCCGCCGCGCTCGGCCGCCGAGCCCACCATGTAGCCGGTGGTGTTCTGCAGGAAGACGAGCGGCGTGCCGGACTGGTCGCACAGCTGGATGAACTGCGCGGCCTTGTTGGCGCCGCTGGGCTGGATCGGGCCGTTGTTGCCCAGGATGCCCACCAGTTGGCCGTCGACGCGGGCGTGGCCGCACAGCGTGTCGGCGCCGAAGCCGGGCTTGAACTCGAGGAAGTCGGAGCCGTCGACCAGGCGCGCGATGACCTCGCGCACGTCGTAGGGCTCGCGCTCGTCGGCCGGCACGATGCCCAGCAGTTCCTCGGCGTCGTACAGCGGCGCGGCACAGGCCGGTGCTGGCGGCGCGACGTCCCACTGCAGCTTGTCGACCAGCTCGCGCGCGATGCCGATCGCATGGGCGTCGTTCTCGCCCAGGTACTCGCCCAGGCCGGTGACCTCGGCATGCGTCTGCGATCCGCCCAGTTCCTCGTCGGTGACGTCCTCGCCGATGGCGGCCTTGACCAGCGGCGGGCCGGCCAGGTAGATGCTGGAGCGCCCGCGCACCAGCACGACGTAGTCGGACAGCCCCGGCAGGTAGGCGCCGCCGGCCGTCGACGAACCGTGCACGACCGCGATCTGCGGGATGCCGGCGGCCGACAGCCGCGCCTGGTTGGCGAAGCTGCGCCCGCCCTCGACGAACATCTCGCTCTGGTACATCAGGTTGGCGCCGCCGGACTCCACCAGGTAGAGCAGCGGCAGCTTGTTCTCCAGCGCGATGGCCTGGGCGCGCAAGGCCTTGCGCAGCCCCATCGGCGAGACGGTGCCACCCTTCAACGCGCTGTCGCTGGCCGAGATCACCACCCGCTTGCCGGCCACCAGGCCGATGCCGACGATGGAGCCGCCGCCCTGCACCGACTTCTTGCCGTCGTCGTCGTGCATGCCGAGGCCGGCCAGCGTCGACAACTCCAGGAAGCCGCTGCCGGGGTCGAGCAGCCGGGCCACGCGCTCGCGCGGCAGCAACTGGCCGCGCTTGTCGAACTTGTCGCGCTTGGACGCGCTCTCGTCGACGACCTGGCGCTCGAGCTTGCGCACGTCGGCCAGGCGCTCGGCCATGCGGGCGGCGTTGGCCGCAAACGCGGTCGACTTCGGATTGAGCTTGGTGACGATGGCGGGCATCAGGCGGCTTCCGGCTTGGCGGCGGGCGCCGCATCGGCGTCCTGGCGCAGCACGTCGGGCGTGGCCGCGCGATGGAAGCCGTCGAACGGCACCGACCGCGCATGGTCCACCGACGGGAACAGCGGCGAGCCCAGCGACGCCCCGCCGTCGATCTGCAGCGTGACGCCGGTGATGAAGGACGCCCCGGGCGACAGCAGGAACACGATGGCCGCGCTCACCTCGGCCTCCAGGCCCAGGCGGCGCATCGGCACGTGGCGCTTGAGCTTGGGGATGAGGGTGCGCATTGCGCCGCCGTAGGTGTCCATGCCGCTGGAGGCGATCCAGCCCGGCGCGACGGCGTTGACGCGCACGCCGAACGAGGCCCATTCGAACGACGCCGTCATCGTGAGGTTGCTCATGCCGGCGCGCGCGGCGCCCGAGTGCGCCATGCCGGGCATGCCGTTGCGGAAGTCGGCGGTCATGTTGACGATGGCGCCGCCGTGCTGCTGGAAGCTCTGCAGGAACAGCTCGCGCATCATCAGGAAGCCGCCGGTCAGGTTGTTGGCCACCACCGCCTCGAAGCCGCGCTTGCTGATGGCCATCATCGGCGCCGGGAACTGCCCGCCGGCGTTGTTGACCAGGCCGTGCACCACGCCCTCGGTGGCGACGACCTCGGCGACGTTGGCCTTGACGGCCTCCTCGTCGCGGATGTCGAACGCGCGCCAGGCGCAGCGGCCGCCATCCTCGCGGATCTCGGCGGCCACGCGCTCGAGCTTGTCGGCGCTGCGCCCGCTGATCAGCACGTCGGCGCCGAGCGACGCCAGTTCGTGGGCGACGGCGCGGCCGATGCCTGAGCCGCCGCCGGTGACCCACAGCCGCTGGCCGGCGAACAGGCCGGGCGCGAACACACTGCGGTAGCGCGAGGGAGAGGAGGCGTCGGCAGTCGCAACGGGAGAGTCTGTCGTCATGTGGACAAGTTCGTTTCCGCAAAAAGGCGGCCATCCGCGATGGCACGTGCCGCATTAGGCGGCAGGGTGACGTTAACGTCAATCTGATCTCGCATCAGGAATTACACTGATGGCAACGTCACGGTGCGGACATAGCATGGCCGCGTCCGCCTGGCATTCGCCCCGAGTGCCGGCGCCTGGCTTCATTCCACTTCCTCCACGATTCAGAAAGCAATTCCATGGACATCCAGACCGCCACCGAGAAACTGCGCGCCAAGGTCGGCGAGGACTGCGGCCTCGGCGCCGTCCTGAAGTTCGATTGCGGCGCCGACGGCGCCGTGGTCATCGACGCCACCAAGGTGCCCAACACGCTGTCCAACGACGCCGCCATCGTGGCCGACTGCACCGTGGCCATCGGCATCGAGACGCTCGGCGACCTGCTGTCGGGCGACCTTGAGCCCACCACCGGCTTCATGATGGGCAAGTTCAAGGTCTCGGGCGACATGAGCGTCGCGCTGAAGCTGCAGCGCATCGTCTGAGCGCCGTGGACCGGCCGTCTTCCATGCCCACCCGCAACGCCCTGCGCACGCAGACCGCCGACGAAGTGGTGGCCGACCACCGAAGCGACGACGCCGGCGAACTGTTCGGCATCACCGAGCTCTGCAAGGAGTTCGACATCTCGCCGCGCGCCATCCGCTTCTACGAGGACAAGGGCCTGCTGGCGCCGCGCCGCATCAACGGCACGCGCGTCTACACGCGGCGTGACCGCGCCCGGCTGCAGCTGATCCTGCGCGCCAAGGCCATCGGCTCGTCGCTGGCGGAGATCAAGCACTACCTCGACCTCTACGGCACCCACGGCGAGGGCCGCACCGTGCAGATGAAGTACGTCTACGACCGCACGACCAAGGCCATCGCCGAGCTCGAGCAGAAGCGCGCGCACATCGATGCCTCGCTGGCCGAGCTCCGCATCATCAACGCCACAGTCAAACGTGGCCTCGGGAAATGACGACATGACCGATGCACTGATCTACGACCACGTCCGCACCCCGCGCGGCAAGGGCAAGAAGGACGGCAGCCTGCACCAGGCCACGCCGGTGTGGCTGCTGCGCGGCCTGCTGCAGGCGCTGCAGCAGCGCCTCGACCTGGACACCTCGCGCATCGATGACGTCGTGCTGGGCTGCGTCACGCCCGTGGGCGAGCAAGGCGCCGACATCGCCCGCACCGCCGTGCTCGACGCCGGCTGGGCCGAGACGGTGGCCGGCGTCACCCTGTCGCGCTTCTGCGCCTCGGGCCTGGAGGCCGTCAACCTGGCCGCGGCCAAGGTGGCCAGCGGCTTCGAGGACATGGTCGTGGCCGGCGGCGTCGAATCGATGAGCCGCTGGACCATGGGCAGCGACGGCGGCGCGTGGTTCATGGATCCGCGCATCAACCAGGGCACCGCGTTCGTCCCGCAGGGCATCGGCGCCGACCTCATCGCGATGCTGGAAGGCTTCTCGCGCCAGGATCTCGACGCCTACGCGCTGCGGTCGCACCAGCGCGCCGCTGCGGCGCGCGCGGCCGGCCACTTCAAGCGCTCCATCGTGCCGGTGACGGACATCGCCGGCCTGGCGATGCTGGCCGAGGACGAGACGATACGCGCCAACGCCACGCTGGAGGCGATGGGCAAGCTCGAGCCCTCGTTCGCCGCGATGGGCGCGATGGGCTTCGACGCCACCGCGCTGCGCAAGTACACCACCGTCGAGAAGATCACCCACGTGCACCACGCCGGCAACGCCTCGGGCATCGTCGACGGCGCCGCGCTGATGCTGGTCGGCTCGGCCGATGCCGGCCACCGCGCCGGCCTGCTCCCGCGCGCGCGCATCCGCGCCGTGGCGGTGATCGGCTCGGAGCCCACCATCATGCTGACCGGGCCGACGCCGGCCTGCCGCAAGGCGCTCGCCAAGGCCGGCCTGCAGGCCTCGGACATCGACCTGTGGGAGATCAACGAGGCGTTCGCCGCGGTGCCGATGAAGACGGCGCGCGATCTCGGCGTGTCGCTGGAGCGCGTCAACGTCAACGGCGGCGCGATCGCGATGGGCCATCCGCTGGGCGCCACCGGCTGCATGATCCTCGGCACGCTGCTCGACGAACTGGAGCGCCGCGACCTGGCGCTGGGCTGCGCCACGCTGTGCGTGGGCGCCGGCATGGGCATCGCGACGATCATCGAGAGGATCTGAAGACATGACCGATGTACTGAACGTGACCGTCGACGCCGACGGCATCGCCACCGCCACGATGGACTCCCCGGGCCGTTCGATGAACGTGCTCGACGACGACCTGGCCGTGCCGCTCGCGGCGCTGATCGAACGCCTGGCCACCGACGCCTCGATCAAGGGGCTGGTCCTGGCCTCGGGCAAGAAGGACTTCCTCGCCGGCGCCGACGTCGACCGCCTGCGCGCGCTGTCGTCGGCCCAGGAGGCCTTCGACGAATCGATGCGCTTCAAGACGCTGCTGCGCCGGATGGAGCTGGGCGGCAAGCCGGTGGTCGCGGCGATCAACGGCAAGTGCCTGGGCGGCGGGCTGGAGATCGCCCTCGCCTGCCACCACCGCATCGTGCTGGACGACGGCAAGGCCCGGCTGGGCCTGCCCGAGGTCAAGCTGGGCCTGCTGCCCGGCGGCGGCGGCACGCAGCGCATGCCGCGCCTGGTGGGCATGCAGCAGGCGCTGCAATGGATGGGCGAAGGCGCCGACATCCGTGCAGCACAGGCCCTGAAGTCGGGGCTGGTGGGCGCGCTGGCCACCAGCGCCGAGGACCTGCACGCGCAGGCCCGCGCCTGGATCCTGGCCAACCCGGCGCCGAAGCAGCCCTGGGACCAGCCCAAGTTCCGCTACCCCGGCGGCGATTCGCGCAGCCCGGCGGTGGCGCAGCTGTTCTCGGTGGCGCCGTCCATGGTGTCGGCCAAGAGCTACGGCAACTACCCCGCCATCACCCACATCCTGTCGTGCGTGTTCGAGGGCGGCGTCGTCGGCTTCGACGCGGCGCTCGAGATCGAGTCGCGCTACTTCGCGGCCTGCGCGATGTCGCAGGAGTCGAAGAACCTGATCGGCACGCTGTGGTACCAGTTGCAGGCCATCGAGCGCGGCGCGTCGCGCCCGGCCGGCCTCGCGCCGCGCAAGGTCGCCCGCCTGGGCATCCTGGGCGCGGGCATGATGGGCGCGGGCATCTCCTACGTGGCGGCCAAGGCGGGCATCGAGGTCGTGCTGCTCGACACCTCGCCCGACAACGCGGTCAAGGGTCGGATGTATTCACAGGACCTGCTGGACAAGGCCGTCCGCAAGGGCCGCACCACGCCCGAGCAGCGTGACGCGACGCTGGCCCGCATCACGCCCACCGTGCGCTTCGAGGACCTGGCCGGCTGCGACCTGGTGATCGAGGCGGTGTTCGAGGATCGCGCCGTCAAGGCCGACGTCACGCGGCGCGCCGAGGCCCTGCTGGCGGCCGACGCCGTGTTCGCCTCCAACACGTCCACGCTGCCGATCACCAGCCTGGCCGAGGCCAGCGTGCGGCCGACGCAGTTCATCGGCCTGCACTTCTTCTCGCCGGTGGACAAGATGCCGCTGGTCGAGATCATCGTGGGCAAGCGCACCGACGACGCGACCCTGGCGCTGGCGTTCGACTTCGTGCGCCAGATCGGCAAGACCCCCATCGTGGTCAACGACTCGCGCGGCTTCTACACCAGCCGCGTGTTCGCCACCTACGTGATGGAAGGCCTGGCGCTGCTCAAGGAAGGCGTGCACCCGCGCCACATCGAGGCGGCCGGCCTGCAGGCCGGCATGCCGATGCCGCCGCTGGCGTTGCAGGACGAGGTCTCGCTGACCCTGGCGCTGCACGTGGCCGACCAGACCCGCAAGGATCTCGCCGCCGCCGGCCAGCCCTACGTGGAACATCCCGGCGAATCGGTGCTGCGCCAGATGTGCGAGCTGGGCCGCATCGGCCGCAAGGCCAACCTGGGCTTCTACGACTGGACCGACGCCGGTCGCAGCCTGTGGCCGGGACTGGCCACGCTGTTCCCGGTCGCCGCCACGCAGCCGACCCAGCGCGAGCTGGTCGACCGCCTGCTGTTCGTGCAGGCCAACGAAGCCGCCCGCTGCGTCGAGGAAGGCGTGCTGCGCTCGGTGGCCGACGCCAACATCGGCTCGATCTTCGGCTGGGGCTTCGCCCCCTTCCACGGCGGCGCGCTGCAATTCATCAACGCGATGGGCGCCCCGCGCTTCGTCGCCCGCGCGCGCGAACTCGCGGCCGCGCACGGCGCGCGCTTCGAGCCGGCGCAGGTGGTGGTCAACCTGGCGGAGAGTGGCGGGCGGTTCGAGGACTGAAGCCGGCGTGGCGGGTCTTTTCGATCACCGCCATGCACGGGTCTCGATGCGCGGGAGCTGGCGATGACTGGCCATGCTTCCTTTTGGGGGCATGGGCCAGGTCAGCACAACCGAATTGGACCCCGCCGCGCAACCCCAAAGCGGCCCTGCGCGACCGGCAGAAAGTGACCGGGTGAGGTCTCATGGCCGTTGGATCGATCGTGACGCCGGCACCCAGTCGCAGACGTCGAAATTGCTGACCGATCTATTGGAGGGTGCCGCCTACCGCACGTGACAGGGCCTGCTTGGCGGTTGCACTCAACCGGGGGTTCTCGCGCCGCCGAGCCGTCGCCGGAACTGCGCCGGAGTACATCCGACCGTCCGATGGAAGGCGCGGTGCAGACTTGCCTCGCTGGCGTATCCAAGGCGATCTGCGATGGCCTTGACAGGCTCATTGGAGGCGCCAAGCGCCTCGCCGACTTGCCGAAGCTTGATGCGGCGCAGCCAATCGCCCGCAGCCAACCCGGTACAGGCCCGCACGTGGCGTGCGAAGGTGCGCGGCGACATGCGCAGGTGCGTGCTCGCAATCGCAAGTGTCAGCCCCTGCGCGGCGTTGCTCTGGGCGAAGATCAGCGCGCGGCGCAGGCGCACGTCTTCAATCGCGATGAGTTCCACCGGCCGGAATACCGGCATCCATTCGCGCGGGCGCGGCAGCATCAACACGTCCTCGATATCGCGCAGCGCGTCCGCGGTGAGGCGCTCACCAAGAGCGGAAGTCATGAGCGGCAGATACCCGCTCGGTCCGGCCGCAGTGCGTATGCCGCGGTCCTCGACCAGGAGTTCGTCGAAGCGCCAGTTCACGCGACCATGACTTCGTGTCAGCGCGGTTCTCAACCACCAGGCAGCCGTCGCCGCGCGACCGTCCAGCCGGCCCGCCCGGGCAAGCAGTGCGACGCCGGTGCAGTAACCCCAAAGCGGCATCGACGCTGGCAGCTCACGCAGGGCCCGAACGATCGGCGCCAGGGTGTCGATGGTTTGAGCCAGCCCGACTTCCGATACAGCCCACAGGCCGGGCACGAGCCAGGCGTCGCAGGTCGCTTCGGCAAAGGCGCATGAGGGCAGAAGCCGCGGCCCGCCCTCGACGCTGTCCACAGGTGCACCGTCGAGGCTCGCCCAGGTCAGGCTGAAGAGCTCGCGCCCCGCGCGAAGGTTTGCTGCCCGCGCCATGTCGGCCGCAGCAAACAGGCCAGAAGGCATGCAGCCGTCGAACAGCAGAAGTCCAAGGTTGAAACGTGGCGGAGTTCGTGTTGGCATGATTGGCAAGGATTTTGTCATTTCCAGCCATAGGCGTCCCGAACCGGCGCAGCGAAAGTCGTGTTGTCCCAACCAACCATGCGCCCACCATGAAGATCACGACCCTACGCAATGCCACCCTCCTGCTGGAATGGGAGTCGGGCCCCGAGCCCGTCGCACTGCTCGTCGACCCGATGCTTGCCGCGCGCGGTGCCCTGCCGCGCCTTCGCTTCGCCGGCGGGGCGGGGAGACGCAATCCGTTGGTCGACATGCCGCCGACGGCACCAGCGCTCCTCGAACGCACCACCCATGCGTTGATCACGCACTGCCAGAGAGGACACTTCGACCACCTCGACAGCGCTGGCCGCCGCTTCTTGCGCGAGCGCGCGACGCCGGTCTTCTGCGCGCCGGGCGATGCGTCCTGGCTGGCACGACGTGGGCTGTCCACCACGGCAATCTCCGCCGCCGGCCGCCAAGCCTTCTTCGACGGGCACATGACGGCGGTGCCCTGCGTGCATGGCCGCGGCTGGATCGGCCGCCTGATGGCGCACGGCGTTGGCTGGTTCCTCGAGCTGCCACACGAACCCAGCGTCTACATCGCGGGCGATACGCTCCTCACCGAGGAGGTGGCAGGCTTCCTCTCCGAGAAGAGACCCGACATTGCCATCCTGCCCGCTGGCGGCGCGCGCTTCGATATCGGCAGTGAGATTCTCATGGACGCCCGTGACGTGTGCTCCGCGGCCAGGCTGACCGACGGCATCGTGATCGCGAACCATCTCGAAGCCCTGGATCACTGCCCAGGCACGCGTGAATGCGTCCTCAGACTGGCGAACGCCGATGGCATGGGCGCGCGCGTGCGTGCGCCTCGGGACGGAGACACCGTGCGCTACGAGCTACCGGCGACAGCGTGATCGGGTCATTCGGAGGCGTTGCCTGCGGGGGAAGAGCTCGCGAAGGCCTCATCCATCATCGCCTGGGTGCCCCGAGAGAATTCCAGCGGGCAGGGGTAGACCCCGCCATCGCACACCGAGCGATTGAAGGCAGCGACCTGTAGCTCGTAGTGGTTCACGGCGGGCCATCGTTCAGTGATCGTTTCAGTCCCCCGGTGCAGTTCGAGCCGCGCCTCTCCGAAAACGCGTGCATTGAACGGCACGGGCAGGCGCAACACGCCCTTGTCGCCATGGAAGGTCATCTCCTGGCGCGGATGCATTCGAATCGATGTGAAGCTGACATAGTCCGCATCGCCGAACTTCGCCGTGATCGCGGCATAGACGTCGACGCCGTTTTCCCAAAGGATGCGGGCATGCACGTCGGTCGCCTCCAGTCCGGTGGCAAAGCGGGCGCCACCCATGACATAGACGCCAATGTCGCGCAACCCGCCACCGCCCATGTCGGCACGATTGCGGATGTTGCCCGCATCCCGGTTGTCGAAGGAAAACGCCCCGTCGATGCGCCAGAGGCGGCCCACGGCGCCATCGGCCAGCAACTCGCGCGCGCGCTGCCACTGCGGATGATGAACGATCATGAAAGCTTCGGCCGCCAGCACACCCGCTGCATCGCGCGCGGCGACCAGCTGGTCGTATTCTCCCGACTGCATAGCCATGGGCTTTTCGCAAAGGACATGCTTGCCAGCCTTCATGGCCTTGAGGCTCCATTCGACGTGGAGCCCGTTTGGCAAGGGGATGTAGACCGCGTCGATCTCGGGATCGGCAAGCAACGCATCGAAGCTGTCATGGACACGCAACGCCGGGGCGAAGACCCGAAACGGATCGGCCTTGGCTGCGTCCGAGGTCGCCAACGCCGCGACGTGGCCGCCCGGCGCCAGCGTCAGCGCGGGCCCCATGAACTCCCGCGCAAATTTCGCCGCCCCCAGAATTCCCCAGCGTACGTCCGACATGATCCGAGCCTCCGTGAGCCACCTTGGGTCAGCATACCGCGCCGCACGACGACTCGTTGTGGCGCGCACGTGCGTACCCCAGAACAGATCCTCGCGGTCGTCCGGTGACGGCCGGAAGCGTCAGTTCTCCTTGGTCAAGGAATCGAAGAACGGTTCGGCCCGGTGCACTGCCGCCCGCCCTTGTCCGCGGCCCATTCGACCGCCTGTTCGAGCAGCCTGAGGTTGGACGGCTCCGAATAGCTTTCGGGCCGATGCCCGATCGCCGAATAGAACGAACGGCCGCGGCCGATGCAGCGGGTCCAGGCGATCGGGTGGTCGCTGCCCATGGCCAGGCCGCCCGGCGAGTAGCTCTCTTCGTCGAGCGTCGCCACGATCCTGGCGCCATTGCTTCGCGGATTGTTCTTGAACGAGTACCACTCGTCGTTCATCATCCATCCCTTGCCGAGCCCAGCAACGATCGGATGCGACGGATCGGCGACGTTGATTCGCGCGTCCCGGAACTGGGGATTCATGGGGTGTCCGCCGAAGCGCGCGCCAATGAGTTCGTCGACATACCATGGCCAGAACGTTTCCGGGTCTCCGCCCGCCCCGTGGAAACCGACGAAACCACCCCCGTTCTCGACGTATTTCCTGAACGCAGATCGCTGGGAGAGCGTGAGAACATCGCCGCTGACGTTGTTCCAGACGACGACGTCGAACTGGTCGAGAACGGCCGGCGTCATGGCACCACCCTTGTCTGTGACCACCAACGACCAGCCGCGCCGCCGCGCCATCTCGCTGAAAGAGGCTCGCGCCGCCGTCACCGAAGGCTCATCGCGAAACCCGGTGATCTTCTCGAAGACGAGAACCGTGGGCCCCTTTCTCCTCTCGATCGTGAACCGGGGCCGCTCATCGTCGTAGCGCGCACAACGGACCTGCCGATCGGCGTCAGTGATCGGCAGCGCGCGCAGTTCGGCGTCGAGACGCTGAAGAGGTTGAAATTCGGGCGGCGTTATGGAACGCAGCGTGACGATGGCGGCAAAGGTCGGCACCGTGGTGCTCGTCAACGCCGGCCAGACCTCATGAACACCGGGCCAGTTCTTCTCGACGACGGCGATCGCGGCCGTGCTCAGGTAGACGTCCAGCACCGGGCTGTCGATCGAAAACGGCGCTTCCTTCAGGGGGCAGTCGGCAACCGGGCCGGCGTGGGCGATCCAGGAGATGCACGCAGTCGAGAACGCCACAGCGAACTTCAGGCAGGACATAGGCATTCACCCAGGCTGTTACCGCATTGGCGCAGGTCTTCGCAGTCGCGATCGCGGCGCAATCGGCCGATCCTAACGCCTTCGAGCATCTGGGGAAATTTGGACGCGAGTTCCCTGAAGCTGAAGTTTGCGACAGACTGCTGATGGCCGATCTGCGAATTCCACTTGGTCGCCGTGCGGCCGCCAAGAACAGCACCGCATAGGCGGCCCTGCTCCCGAGATCTGGCATCGAGCCGCGTGTCATCCTGCCGAAGAGCCTGTGAGCGGTGTGTTCGCAGCGCCACATTCCGAAAGTGCGCACATGAAACTCCTCGCTCCGTCGCTCGCCACTCTTGCAGCAGCGTGCGCACTGTCCAGCGCGCCAGCCCTGGCGATGGAAGTACCGTCAGGGCCAGGAATGATGCGCTGCACCACAGTGATCGGCCGCCTGTCGAGTTCAGAAGTGGCCGACCGCATGCCGGTACTGACATGGGCCCAGGGTTACCTGTCCGGAATGGCTTCCGTGGCCACCGCGGTCGACGGTACCTCGGACGTCGAGGTGCCGCCATACGATGCCCTTCAACGCCGCATCCTGAAACTGTGCAAAGCAGACCCGACATCCGATCTGATCCACGTGGCGCGTCGACTGTCAGCCGGCCGGACCCACGATCTCTGAGTGAGGCCTGGACGACGGGGGGCTGAAATCCAAGTCGGCCCGTCCTCAGGAGCATGGCAATTCACCGGCTCCGGAGCAAACGTAAGCGAATTTCTGATCATGGCGCCGACCGCATGCTGCCGCCGTCGGCGTGCGAGCACCGACTGAGAATCGGCTCAAGCCGTCGTCGCGTCAGTTTCCTGCAGCGCTTCTGGCGCCGAGCGCCCGATCATTCGCCGCATGGCGAAAAGGTGCCCCGAGCCGGCATCCACGGCAGCAGCCGTGGGAGGCGTGATCGACGCGACGCCTGTGCCGGTCAACGGAACGGCGGGAGCCGCACCGACCACGTTCTCCGTGCACGGCCTGGCGGTCAGTGCCGACGTTAGGCGGTGACTCACCCAGTAGGTCACGTCACCACTACCCAGCGGAGGTCACGCCGCCAAACCACGGTACTGCTGCCTCCACGAGCGCGCTGCACAATGTCCCCGTAACCAGTGCGGCAGCCACCACGGGGCTCAAGATGACAGCGCGCATGCCGACTAGCCGTTATCGTCGCCATGGAATGAGTGCCATCTCGAACGCCCTGATTTCCCTGCTTGTACCCGCAGACCGCGGGCAGCGCGTCCGCATGCGTGTCTGGGGCGCAAGCGTCGTGGGCTACCTGCTCTACGGCGGCGTGCAGATGGTCGAGGTGGCGCTCGGCCTGCTCGATCGCGGCGTCTCCAATGCGCTGATCGCCGCGATGGCGCTCAAGTCGCTCGCCTTCTACGGCATCTACCGCAGCGGCATCAACAAGCGCCTGGGCTTGGACAACGCACTGACGGTGCTGCAGATCGGCCTCGGCTGCGTGCTCAGCGTGTGGTCTTATGCCGTCACTGGGCCGGCGCGCGGCGCAATCCTCATGGTGCTGGCGAGTGCGCTGATGTATTCGATGTTCGCACTGGCACCGCGCCAGGCGCGGGCGCTGGCTGTCGCCGCGCTGTCTGGGCTTGGCGCCGTGATGGTGTTGCGCACGCAGTGGGGCACGCCGCCATACCCGTGGAGGCTGGAGCTGGTGCACTTCCTGTTCGCCGCCATTGGCGTGTGGACGGTGGCGGCGCTTGCCGGGCAAGTTGGCGCCATGCAGGCCAAGCTCCGCCGCCAGGCGCAGGAGTTGAAGGAGGCCATGGCCCGGCTGAGTCTCGTGGCCACGCGCGACGAGTTGACGCGCCTGCACAACCGCCGCCACCTCACCGAGCTAATGACGATCGCGGCGCGTCAACACGAGCGCACAGGGGCGACGATGTGCATCGCACTGCTCGACATCGACCTCTTCAAGAGCATCAACGACCGCTATGGCCACGCCGCCGGCGACCTGGTCCTGCAACGCTTCGCCACCGTGGCCCAGCAGGCGCTGCGCAGCAGCGACCTCGTCGGCCGCTGGGGTGGCGAGGAGTTCCTGGTGCTGTTGCCGGAGACGCCGCTAGCCGAGGCCGCGACAGCCCTGCAGCGGCTGCACCAGCGTTTGACGGAGGAGCCCATCGAGGCCATTGCCGGACAGCGCGTGAGCTTCTCCGGCGGCGTCACCGCATGGCTGCCGGGCGAGGCGCTCGAGGCCACCACCGAACGCGCCGACCAGGCGATGTACGCCGCGAAGACCGGCGGCCGCAACCGCACCGTGCTGCGGCCGCCGCCCGCGGCCGAGCACGCGCCGCAGGCGGCCACGGTGCACGCGCCGGGCGGGTCACCGTAGGCGCAAGCCCTTGCAGCGGGCTGCGCTGCGCCCGACAGGGTCCACTGAGCGGGACCCAGCCACAAGACGGATCCACAAGTCCCCCGGGTTGCCGACAGCGCTTCTCAGGGACGGCAGCTGCGCGAGCCGGAGCTGCGTCAATCCCGGCGCTTACACGCCGCTCACGTTCCATCGCGACGTCGATCCGCACGCTTGGACCGTGGCGCTCATACCCGGTGGCTCCGGACAGCTGATGGCCTGCGACGGTCAGGCGATAGCGGGCGGGCGGCCGCGCATCGAAGTCGCGTTCCCTGCGTTGCACTGGCCTGCCGGAAAGCGGACGACCGTCACGGTCAGCTGCTGGCCGACATGCGTCTGCGGGGCCGGCGACCGGGCGGGCTGCCGGTGTTTCGGCAGGTCACTGCCATTCAACCGTGATTGCGCCGGTACACAATCGCGTTGGCCAGGACGCAGACCACCACGGCCACTGCCACCCCCATCGGGAATGCAGCGGATCGTCCAGCCGGTGAAAGCTCGAAGAACACGTAGCTGAAAACAAGAGCTGCGTCGAACAAGACAAGGTTTGCTCTCGCGGAAAGGCGCTTCATGATGCGAATTTTCGTACGGGGCGGTTAGCGTACCCCGAAGTCGACTTTCGCGACCGACAGCACCTGACCGGCACCACCAGTCGCAAACCGGCGTCGGACTTCTCCGCAGCCGCGTCATGCAACAGGCCGGAAGGGATAGCCTGCCCAAAGCCGGTCGGTCACGCGAGGCAGCTCCTGGCCGCCAGGGTCGTCACCTCACGAGGCAGCGACGGGCACCAACGTCCATGCGGTCGGCTTCGTACCGCCCAACCATTCGGCCTTCGCTCAGTGAGCCGTGTCGGCTGCGTCCGCATCCGCGCGCGCCTTGTCGGCGATCGCGCGGATGCGCGGCAGCAGCGCCTGCATGCGGGTCTGGGCGCCCGCCATCACAGCCTGCATCAGCTGCGGCACCTTGGTGATCGTCGCCTGCCCGGCCGGGGTCGCGTAGAAGTTGATCATTGCGGTGACCTCCTCCTCGGTGAAAGTCTTCTGGTATGCATCGATCATGTCGGGCTCGATGACTGCCCAGTTGTACTCGGCACGCACGAGCGCCATCGTGTCGTCCATGGCCTTTGCCTCGATCCGCTGGCGTGCGGGCGACTCGCCACGCTTGCTCCCATCCTGGGCGAACATCTGCGACATCGACTTGTGCATGGCGTCGTAGACGCCATCGACCATCGTGTCGGCGTGCTGCAGTTGGAACAGCGCTTCAAGCGACGCGTGGGTGGCCGGAGCGGCATGCGCCTGGCTGGTGAGGGTGAGTGCGAGCGCCAGTGCAGCGCCGTGGAACTTGATCGTCTTCATGGTGTTCTCTGTAGGAGTACGTGGCAATCGCGCGGGTTCTTCCAGGCCTGTTGCCGCCGATGCACGGGCGAGCCACCGCGCCGACCTTCGACTGCTCCAATCGATCAGCCCCGGCGTCCAACAGGCATGCGGGTCAGATGGTGGCCCATGGGGCTCACGGGGTCGTCGGCGCGAGGCCCAAAACCTGGCTCATTTCGGCATCGGCGCCAACAATCAGGCTTCATGGCAACGCGCTTGGGCTCCGCCCCGCCTGCCACTGGCCGCGGGAGCGAAGGCGCGGGCCGGGCGCTTGGCCCTACCGACTCGCCCGTGCCAGTCGCCACTGCTCGACCGAGGCAATGGACTGCTGCCGCGCGCGGGAGCGCTCGATGGCGGACTCACGACTCATGCCGTCGACAACCATGAGGTACTTCGCGTAGGAGTCGACGTCGCCTCCTTCGATGACCTGCGCGTGAATCCCGATCGGGCTGCGACTTGGGCCATCGACAACCATTTCGTACCTCGCGCGGGCGTCGTCTGCCTGACGGTCGACGACATCGAGATGGACGGATGCGACGTAATCGGCCGGTCGCCCGGTTTCGGAAAATGCGGGAGATACCAAGGTACCGAGGATCGCTGCGACGAGCGCAGACTTGGTGACGAGAGTCATGATGTTTGAGGTGTTGGGTGCGTCTTCTGGTGGTCGACGTACGCGGTGATCTGGTCGAGGACGAGCGCGAAGTTCCGTTCCGAAGCTTAGTTGGGGCAGCGAACGAATGAATTAGTGCTAATACCTAACCCGTTCGATGCCGGAAAGCCAGCCCGTGAAGCCCTGCCGGGCCCGCGAGGCCGCAACGATGAACCATCCTGCCTGCCCCCGTCGCCCTTCGGCGGGCTGCGCCTGCCCGCCCCGCGGCAGGGTCCGACGCTGGCGGGCGGCAACCCAAGGCAGGCCAGCGAAAGTCACCAGCGGTTGACCATCCAAGCCATGATCAGAAGCAAGTGAGTGGCAAGGTTGTGAACGACGTTGAGTCCTAGTACCGGTATGGGCACGGGCAGAGGAGCGCCTGCAAGCGTCCAGCGGAATTCGGGAACGATGAACGCGATCGCCGGGACGGCCGCAAGCCAAGTCCCCGGCGGTAGCGCGCCGCGCATGAGGCCATATCCGATCGCCAGCGTTGCGACTCCCCACGCAGCGATTCCGATTCGCGCTGCGCCGACAACTCCCACCCGGTGCACCAGCGACCGGCGTCCGACCCTGTAGTCCGGTGCGGCATCGGGAATGGAATTGAACAGCAGCAGGTTGAAGGTCATTGCGGTGGACGCGATCGCGACGATGATCACCGCAGGTTGCAATGCTCCGCCCTGAAGGAGCGCGACTCCGATCACGGGCAGACCGCCCAGGCCGAGGCCGGCCGCAGCCTCTCCCAAGCCTATCCGCAAGAGCCAGGGCGTATAGAAGAAGATGCAGATTGCGCCAACAGCGATCACCGGCACCAGCCCCCACTCCCGATAGACGCCCAGTGCAATGAAGGCCACGGTCAAGGCCACCGTGCCGCTGATGAAGGCGACGGTTTGCGCTCCTCGCCGAGTGATGCGCCGGGCCTGCAGTGCGCCGCTGCCGCCGGAGAAAGGGGTGCGCTGGGTCTCGCGATCCAGCCCTGATGCATCGTCCGACAACTCATTGAGAACGTTCACGAGGACGTGCGCGGCCACGAGTCCGATCACACCAAGCAGCAGACGCGCCAAATCCGGTTTGCCGGCGGTTTGCGCCAGCCCACCGCTGGCGGCAAGCAAGACCGCGAGCGGTAGAAAGGGCGCGCGGGCGACACCTAGTACACCGCGCAGCGTGTTCCGTGGCGGGGAGATCATCGGGTCAACGGTCACGTGGCCCTCCCATCGCTGGCCATGGGGTAATTGCAAGAACTTGTTCCCTCCTGATCAAGCCCAGTCATGTCACCCCCTTCCACACTGCCACAATCCACGCGGCCGCTAAGGCATCCTGGCTTTCCAGGCTTGCCTCCAACTCAGACCGCACTTGCTCGCTCCGAGCGGCGTACAGCGAGAAGGCGATCCATGCTCGCGTCGGACTGCTCCAAGGCTGCAGATCCGGATACACGATATCTGCCGCTGGCCAGCGGCTGCTCATGGCCGGTCTGCGACTTCCGGCGGCCGCGGCCAGTTGTTTGAGCGGCGTCCCATTTTCGAACGGATTCAGCCGATCGAGCGCGCGATCGGTTGACTTCCGGATCGCCTCCAGAGGCAAGCCGACCGCAAACGCGCTGAACGTGACGGTGTGAACCGTGGCGGAGAGCGGTCTCAGGATGATCCACGTCAAGCCCCGGCTCCCCTTCGCGACCTAGGATCGCCCCTTTGCGCGCTGTCGCTCGATCCCTTGTCCACCGAACTCTTCCGAAATCCGACACACGCCTGCCTGATGTTTTCCGACCTCGGGTACGAAGGTGGCGAGGCTGTCCAGTCCAACCAGTTCCTCATTGTCGACCACGGCGTCGGCGCCATCATCGATCCCGGTGGCAATCTGGCGTTCAACGAGCTCTACCTCGGCATGACTCGGCACTTCTCGCCGCAACGACTGAGCTACGTGATCGCATCGCATGCCGACCCGGACATCATCGCATCGCTCGATCGCTGGCTGAGCTCGACTTCCGCCCAGTTGGTGATCTCACGCGTCTGGGAGCGCTTCGTGCCGCACTTCGCCAAGAGCGGCAAGACACTGGAGCGCGTCATCGGCGTGCCCGACGCGGGTGGGCGGCTGCTCCTGGGCGAGAGCGAACTGTGGCTCTTGCCAGCGCACTTCCTGCACGCCGAAGGCAACTTCCACTTCTACGATCCGGTGAGTCGCATCCTCTTCACAGGCGACCTGGGCGTTTCCCTGACCACCAGCGAGCGCGCCAGGAACCCGGTGCGCGAACTGCCGCCCCATCTCCCTCAGATGGAGCCGTTCCACCGCCGCTACATGGTCTCCAACAAGATCCTTCGGCTGTGGGTGCACATGGCTCGGCAACTGGATATCGCCCTGCTGGTGCCGCAGCACGGCGCACCGCTGGAAGGTCCGGCGATCGGACAGTTCCTGGACTGGGTCGAGTCGCTCGCCTGCGGCATCGACCTGTTCGGACAGGACGACTACCGGATACCCACCCGGCTCATCGAGCCACTCGCCAAGTCACGCTGACTCCGTCGACTTGCGTGCTTGGGAGTTCAGGCCGCCGCATCGCCCCTTCGCGGCCGGCAACATCTCACGCACCATTTGCATCTACCCTTGTCCGGAACCTTCCTCGAGGGGTGCCCGGGCACTTGGTCCAGGGACTTCCAGTCGAATGCTCCTTGGGAATGGAAATCTACCTCGTCCCATGCTGTTCACCATGAAGTCAACGTCCATTATTTGGCCGGCACTTTCGCTGATGATCTGGACATTCCTTGTTCTCGTCCAAGTACCAATTCGACGGTTCCATGCGGCGTTCATGGGACGCGTGGTAGCGCAAGACTTCAAGGATGGTGAATCATCCAATGTTCCCGCAGACGTAGCGCGGCCGAACCGGGTGTTCATGAACCTGGTTGAGGTCCCAGTTGTCTTCTATGCATTGATTGGCTTCTTTCTCGTCACCGGCTGCACGGACCGGACTGCATTGGCGCTCGCATGGCTTTACGTCTCGCTTCGAATCGCGCACAGCCTGATCTACCTGACCTACAACGACGTCGTCCATCGCTTCGCTGTTTTCGCTGTCAGCAATCTCGTCGTATTGGCAATGATCTGTCGTCTCGCGATTTCGCTGGCGTAGTGCATCAGCGCTTCAACCTCCCTGCGCAAACGCTCCGCACGCGAAGGGGGCGGCTCAGCGGCCGAAACGGCCAACGCGCGACAACGCGCGACAACGATGATCCGCTGTCGCAGCGCTGCCCGCCGCCGATCAGTTCTTCTGGTACGCGCGCACCCAGTCGATCTGCAGCGCTTGCGGGAACGCGCTGTCGTCGATGCCGTAGCGGCCGGCCCAGGAACCGCCGATGGCCAGGTTCAGCAGGATGTGGGCCGGGCCGGCCGGGGTGCCGTCCTTGTAGTTCCAGGCGAACGTGCGGGTGTAGAGCTTCTTGCCGTCGAGGAAGACAGAGACCGAGGTCGGATCCCACAGGCAGCCGAAGGTATGCCAGCCCTGGTCGAAGTTCGTCGTGCCGACATAGTCCAGGAGGCTCGTGTTGAAGCTGGGATCGGCCCACACCACCGGTGACAGCGCGCCGCCGGACACGGCGGAATGGAACATGTTGGGCTTGTCGTCGAGGCCGTTGTTCACGTACTCGAAGATGTCGATCTCGGGAGGCCAGCCCAGAACACCCGCGGCAGACACATCCGAATTGAGCCAGAACGCAGGCCACACCCCGACGCCGGGCGGCATCTTCACGCGGGCCTCGAAGTATCCGTAACGTGCCGTCCAGTCCGAGCGGATCATCCCGGATTCGTAGTCGACCCCGTTGACACCGGTGTCGGTGACCTTTTTCGCCACCAGGTTCAGGACGCCGTTGGCAACGACCAGGTTGCCGTTGTCGCGATAGCGCTGCTTCTCGTCGTTGAGATAGTCCGCGGCCTCCGACCCGTAGATGTAGCGGGTGAACCACTTCGAGCGATTCAACGTGGTGCCGTTGAATTCGTCGTTGAACTTCAGCGTGTAGCCGGCCGGCGCATAGCTGTTGAGCGGCGACCCGACAGGCTCGGTGAGCACGATCGGCTTGATCTCCTTCAGCGAGACGCTGTCCACCAGGACGCCCCCGGCATAACTGCAGACGATGCTGAAGTCGACATGGCCCGCATATTCCGGCGCCGTGAAATCGACGACGTAGGTGTTGGACGGCCCGGGGACGATCGTCGCCGCGAACGTACGGAACGTGGTCGTGCTGTTGGGCAAGCGGAAGGTGACCGCGACCTTGGCGCTGCCGGTGCCGGTCGCGTTGCGGCCGACGACCGTCATCTCGTAGGAATGGTGCGGAACGAGCGTCGACGAACCCAAGGCCTGAACAGCCGACCCGTTGATCCGCAACGCCTTTCCGCCACTGCGAAGCTCGCTCGGCCAGACCGCTGCCCAGTCCAGGGTCCAGTTCGTCGAACCCAGGGAGAAATCGGGATTGGCGAGGAGGTTGACGCCGGAGAGCGTGGTCGTCGTGCTCGTCGTGGCGGGGACGGCGGCGGCCGTCGACGCAGCGGCTGTCGCCGTCGAACCGCCGGCGCTGGAATGGGAGGTGGTGCCGGCGACGTCCGCCTGGGCGGGCGGATTGTCGCCACCACCGCAGCCGGCCAGGAGCAGGCTGGCGACGAAGGCGGGCATCAGGCTGGCGGAGCCCGCCTGGCGAAAGATTGACATCGGAGATCCTTGGGAGCGCGGCATCGAATGAAGCAGGCGTGGTTCACACCGTCGAGCATTCGAGAATCGAAATCGGCAGCCGGGGGCGATCGTTGGCAAGATCGCCGGCCCGATGCACGGTCAGGACAATTGAAGTTCTGTCCCTTGACGTGTTTCGGCGCGCGCGCACGCCCGATTAACGGGATTGGTAACCAAACAACCTGCATGACCCGATACGGCAGAGCAATTCATCGGGAGACAGGGCTCGGTGTCGCAACTCGACGTTCCATCTGCTCGACTTTCCTTGCTCGACGTTCGAGAACGCCCATCCAGGGGAGGTTGCCAATCCCTCGACCATCCCTCGCCAACAGATCGCGCAAGGGCCTCGGTGCTCATGCAGAACGGCCGGGCTGCGGGGAGATCACCCTGCTTGCCGTCGCAGCGGTGCGCGTGGTGCAGTGGCGTTCCGTGTCGCGTGCCGCGGCTTGCGCGCCAGGTTGGCCGCGATCATGGCCGCGATCAGCGTCACGAGCCACGAAAAATACATCCAGAGCAGGAAGAGAGGAAACGCTGCGAAGGCACCGTAGACTGCTCGGTACGTCGGCAACTGGACAAGGTAGGCCGCAAAGCCGCGCTTGCCCATTTCAAGCGCGAAGCTTGCGATCAAGCCGCCCGCGACGGCGTGGCTCCACGGGACCTTGGCATTCGGCACGAAGTGGAAGAGTGCCGTCAATGCCGCCATGCCGAGCAGTGGCGGCCCCATGCCGAGTACGAACGACAGCGACGGCGGGAGCACCCCGATGAGGCCCATCGAAACACCCAGCACATACGATGTCGCCCAGAGACTCAGGCCCAGGACGGGCGGGCCGACGGCGAGCATCAGCAAGTACATGCCGACCCGCCTGAAGAACGGCCGATTCCGCTTCACCTGCCACATCTGGTTGAGCGCATTCTCCACGGTGAGCAACAAGGCGACGGACGTGAACAGCAGCGAGAGAGCCCCGACCCACGTCAGGCTGCGCGCGTTCGCGGCGAACAGACTCAGGTAGCCGAGGATGGTGCGCGAGATGTCGGCCGGCAGCAGGCCTTTCATCACGTACTCGTCAATCGCACGCTCGAACCTGTGAAAAGCCGAGAAGCGGGACAAGAACGCGAGGCTGACGGCGAGCAGCGGCACAACCGACAGCAGCGTCGTGAACGTCAGGCTGCCGGCGACTTGTGCCAGGCGCTCCTTCCGGACGCGGTGGATCGTGATGCGCATCAAATTGAACATGGGCGTGTCGGGAGATGGGATGGCGTGCGCGGACGGGTGCATCGGCGACCGGCAGCCTGATTGTCCCGGATGTCACTTGCGGGCGCCGCGGTTGGCCTGACCGAGAGCAGCCCCCTGCATTCGGGCGGTTGCTGACCGATCCAGGGGCCGTCTGCCGGCCCCGAACGCAACGTCGTTCAATGTCGATCAGCTTGTGCCATTCCGGGGCGCCGTCGCGACATCGAATCGGGCCAGATAGTCCTCGCGTTCGGTGCCGGCGATCCGATCCCACCAGGTGAACCACAAGCCGTAGTTTCCCGTCGCCGATTCGTGGTGCAGGTGATGGTGCGTGGTCGTGGTGAAGTGACGCCAGAACGCGGCGCGAACGAAGCCGCGCGGCATGGTCTCGACCGCTGCATGGCCATGGGCGTTGCGCACGACCTGGTGGATCCCGAACGCCAGCAGCACGACGCCGGGAATCGGCACCGCCAGGAGCGCGAGTGGCGTGACCAGGCCGTTGATCAGCGCCTCGATCGGATGGAACGAGTACGCTGCCCAGGGGGATGGATGGCGCGATCGATGGTGCACGCCGTGGACACGGCGGAACAACCAGCGCGTGTGCAGCAGCCTGTGCGTCCAGTAGAAGTAGAGATCGTGCCAGACGATCAACACCGGCAGGCTGGCCCAGAACCACAGCCAGCCATGCCGGGCCGGACGGCGGTATATCTCTGCATGGCCGCTCAGGATCAGGGCCAGGACGCCGGCGCCCAGCGTCGCAAAGACGATCAGCGACAGGAACGAGTAGGACATCTCGCGCCGCATGTCGGTCCCGGAAGGCCATTGGCCGATCAGTCGGTGTGCAAGACGCCTGCGCAGAAGGACGTGGGTCAGCGCCCAGACCGCGCCGGCCGCGATGACGTAGCGGCCGCCCTCCATGGCCGCATTGAACAGCCAGGAGCGCTGCCACAGCGTCCAGGCGGCGGGGTCGAGCCAGGCACCGGGCTGCATCGCGTTCAGGGAGTGGTGTCAGGACATGTCATCGAGGCATGGACTGCGTGGACGAGCAGAAGTTCCCCCGCAGGCCAACCCAGGCCGGCCATTCGTCAAAGGCAGCACCTGCTCGAATGCAACCGGGACCCGCAATTCCGTGCGCCAGACGCGCCCAAGGCGGTCCGTCGCAAGGTTGTTGACCCGGTCGCCGGCCAGGAGTGACATGCCGACAACCCCACCAAGGAGAGAGACGATGACGCTCAGCCGCCGATCCTTCCTCGAGACCGCCGCCGCACTCGGCGCTTCGCTCGCCTGGGTCGGGCCGGCGCGAGGGTCGGGGGTCGACTGGCAGGAACGGCGCGACCTGTATCCCCAAGGGGTCGCCTCGGGCGATCCCGATCCGCACAGCGTCATCCTGTGGACGCGGCGTCCGTTCGGCCAGGGCGAGCGCCAGGTCCTGACCGTCGAGGTCGCGGAGGACGCGGCGTTCCGTCGGGTCATTGCGCAGGCGCCGGCGCCGGTCGCGAGCGCCGCGGACTGGACCGCGCGCGTCCTGATCGGCGGACTGGCGCCGGCGCGCGTCTACTGGTATCGGTTCACCGACGCCGACGGCAACGGCAGCCGGGTCGGTCGCACGATCACTGCGCCGTTGCCGGACGACCCGCGCACCGTGAACTTCGCGTTCGTGAGCTGCCAGGATGTCAACGAGGGCAAGCTCAACGCCTATCGCCGGATGATCCACGAGGATGAACGCACTCCTGCCGCCGAGCAGCTCGGCTTCGTCCTGCACCTGGGCGACTTCATCTACGAGGTGATCGAGTATCCGCACGAGGTGAAGACCCGCTACGACCGCACCATCTACGAGGTCGCGCGCATCCCGGACGGCCACAAGGTGGGCAACTTCCACATCCCGCTGACCCTCGAGGGCTATCGGGCGATCTACAAGGGCTACCTCGCCGACCCCGACCTCCAGGACGCACGCGCCCGCTGGCCGTTCGTCGCCATGTGGGACAACCATGAGTTCTCGTGGCAAGGCTGGCAGAGCATCGTCAAGGCGGGATCGTTCGAGCGGCCCGGCCAGAGCATCAAGGTCGCGGCGAACCAGGCCTGGTTCGAATACCTCCCCGCGCGCGTCGCGCCGCCGGGCGGTTCGCTCGAGCGCTTCGATCCCCCGGCCGTCCAGGACGTCCCGATCGAGGACTTCGACGGCGACGGACTGGGCATCGAGCCGAACAACCTGGCGGCGATCAACAGCCTCCAGGGTTACCGGTCGCTGCGCTACGGCCGGTGCCTGGACCTGATCATCACCGACCAGCACAGCTATCGGAGCGCGGATCCCTTCAGCGATCCGTCGCTCGGGAAACTGGGCGGCGAAGAGTTCCTGGACATGTTTCCCGAGTCGGGGATGCGGGTCCTGGACGGCGGGCGCGCCTTCGACGGCGGCAAGCCCCCGGCGGAGATCCGGTTCAATGACGCCCATGTCCCCAACCCGCAACGCAACGCCCCGCCGCAGACGATCCTGGGCGCGGCGCAGAAGGCCTGGTTCAAGGACAGGCTGAGGCACTCGACCGCGGTGTGGAAGATCTGGGGGAACTCGGAGGGCGCGCTGGATCAGCGCGCCGACCCCCAGAACCTGCCGGCGGGCCTGACGAAGGAGGCCTGGCCGAAGAACGCCTCCTTCGCGTCCCTGGGCGGCGGCGACTACGGCACGGCCTACATGGAACGCGCCGAGATCTACGACCTGGTGCGCGACGCGAAGATCACGGGCTTCGCGATCGTCTCGGGCGATCGCCACAGCTTCTGGGCCGGCTATGCGGCGGCGAACCTGCCGCCCGGGAAGTTCGAGCCGGTCGGCCTGAGCTTCGTTGGCGGGTACCTCACGAGCCCCGGCGTCATGGAGGCCTACGAACACACGCTTGCGAAGGACACGCCGCTGAGATCGCTGTTCCTCGCCGACCGCGGCGCGGGGGTGGCACCGGATTGGACCTACAACATGCTGTTGAGGCACGGCGTCCGGGCGTGCCTGGAATATGCAAGAAGCTTCGACCTCCAGCGCGCCCGGTCGCTGTCCAATCCGGATCTCGCCCCGCACCTCGAATTCGTCGACCTCGGCGGACACGGCTATGCGAAGGTCAGGCTGTCGACCCGTGAGATGCGCACCGAATTCGTCTGCATCCCGCGTCCCGTCACGCGCAGCGACAGGCCGGACGGCGGCCCCCTCCGATATCGGGTACGGCACACGGCCGCGCTGTGGAAGAGCGGGCAGCGGCCGCAGCTGAAGACCTCGGTGATCGAAGGCGACGTCGGATTGTCGATCTGACGGACGCGCGGGCTCGCGCGGCGGGCAGTTCGTCGAGTTGGCCGAACTGTTTGCGGTAGCGGGCGGCGTCCCGGAGCGAATCGCCTGGCGCCGCCCTGGACGCGTTTCGCCCGCCCGGCTGTCGATCCGTCGCAGGGCCGCCAGACACCGCCGACGAATCGATACCATCTGCTTCATGGGTCCCGGGGGGTCGCGCCACACCGCTCGAGCGAGGCGCGCGGGGCGACGACAGGCCCCGGGGCGAGCTCGTACCGTGACGAAGGGGAGGCAGCGATGAACCAGGCGATCCTGGAAGCCAGGGGGTTGCGCAAGGCGTACGGCGCCCGCGTCGCGGTGGCGGACGTGTCTCTCGGCGTCGCCACCGGCGAGGTCCTGGGGCTGCTCGGCCCCAATGGCGCAGGCAAGTCGACGACCGTGGGCATGCTCGCCGGACTCACCCGGCCCGATGCCGGCACCGTCACGATCGGCGGGATGGCGCCGGCGGCCGACGAGTTCCGGTTCAAGCGCCGCATCGGCCTCGTGCCGCAGGAGCTTGCCCTGTTCGAGGACCTGCCCGCGATCGCCAACATCGAACTCTTCGGCGCGCTCTATTCGTTGCCGCATCGTCGCCTGAAGGGGCGCGCGATGGAGGTTCTCGACCTGGTCGGCCTGGCCGACCGGGCGCGCGACAAGCCCGCGACGTTCAGCGGCGGCATGAAGCGCCGCCTGAACATCGCCTGCGCACTCGTCCACGATCCCGACGTCCTGCTGCTCGACGAGCCCACCGCGGGCGTCGACCCCCAGAGCCGCAACGCCATCTTCGACAACCTCGAAGCCTTGAAACGCTCCGGCAAGGCGCTCGTGTACACCACCCACTACATGGAAGAGGCGGAGCGCCTGGCCGACCGGATCGTGATCGTCGATCACGGCCGGGTGGTCGCCACCGGAACGCCGGCCGAGCTCTACCGTCTCCTGCCGGTCGCGCAGACCCTGCACATCGAGGCCGAAGGCCGCATCGACGACGCCTCGCTCCAGGCCGCGCTGCAGGCCGCCGACGGCGTCAAGGCGGCGCGGGTGGACGGGCAGGACATCGAGATCGGCCTCGACGACCTGCCACGCACCACCGCCTCGGTGACGCACCTGCTCGCCGCACGCGGCATTCGCATGCGTCGCATCGATTCGGGTCGGGCGAGCCTGGAGGACGTGTTCCTCGCGCTCACCGGCCGGCAGCTCCGCGACTGAATGGAGGAACCTGCCGCATGAATGCCTTCTCCGCGCTGGTGCGCAAGGACCTGGTCCTGTACTTCTCGAACCGTCGCTCGGTGATCGTCAGCATCGTCGCGCCCATCCTGATCGCCGCCTTCTTCGGCAGCCTGTTCGGCGGCGGCGACAGCGCACCGGCGCACGTGCCGGTCGGCATCGCCGACCTCGACGACAGCCCGCTGTCGCGACAGGTCGTCGCGGCCATGAAAGCCGACCCGAGCCTGGCGATCACCGAGCTGCCCGACGCGACCGCCGCCGCGCAGGTGAAGGCGGGCACGCTGCGCGCATCGATCACGCTGCCGAAGGGCTTTGGCGCGCAGAGCAGCCAGGCGCTGTTCGGCGCTTCGACCAAGCCTCGGATCGACCTGCGCTACGACCCGTCGCAGTCCATGGTGTTGCCGCTCGTGCGAGGCCTGCTCGCGCAACATGCGATGCAGGTCGTGACGCAAGCGGTCTTCAGCGGCAGCACGCCCGTGATTGCGGACATGCGCGAGCACGTGGCGGCGGATTCGACGATGCCCCCGGAGCGTCGGCATCAGCTGCTCGCGATGTTCGACGACATCGCGAAGGTGCAGCAGGCCCGGCCGACCGATCCCGCGGCATCGGGCAGCAACCCCGGCGGCGGCCGAGCCACCCTCAGCATGCCCTTCGCCACCAACGAGACGCAGATGAGCTCCGGCACCGAGCCGCGCTACAACAGCTATGCGCACGCGTTCGCAGGCATGGGCGTGCAGTTCATCCTGTTCATGGGCGTCGACATGGCGATCGGCCTGCTGATGTCGCGTCGCCTCGGGCTGTGGACGCGCCTGCGCGCGGCCCCGCTCTCGCGCAGCACGCTGCTCGGCAGCCGCATCGCGAGCACGGCGGCCATCGCCTTGATCATCTTCGCGATCATCTACGCCGTCGCCATGGCCGCATTCGGCGTGCGCATCGAGGGCAGCGTGCCCGGATTCCTGGCCGTCCTGGCCGCCTTCGCCCTGCTCACCGCGAGCTTCGGCCTGCTGATCGCGGCACTCGGCAGGACGCCGGAGGCGACCCGCGGCCTCGCGATCCTGGCGACGCTGCTGCTCGTGATGCTCGGCGGCGCCTGGGTGCCGGCCTTCATCTTCCCGGCCTGGCTGCAGAAGGTTTCGCTCGTCGCGCCCACGCGCTGGGCCATCGACGGCCTCGACGCGATGACCTGGCGCGGCCAGCCCTTCGAGGCCGCCCTGCTGCCCGTCGCGGCGATGCTCGGCTTCACCGCCCTGTTCTCGATCCTCGCGGTGTGGCGCTTCGAATGGGAAGAATAGGGACAACCCGCTACGCGCACCATTCTCCGCAGCCCGGCGACGCCCCCCTTTTCCGCCCGAACTGACACGGGTCTTACAACAAGCCCCGCCATATGCGGTCGGCCGCATGTTTGCACCGAGTTGGCTCTCGGGGTTTGCACGCATCTGCGGGGATCACGTAGTGGCAAACGGTTACAGCGGCACCACAATGCGCCAGGAATTCAGCCTGGCTTGATCGCAAACGCGAGGCAACGACAACTTGCCCAAACGGAGACACCACCCATGAAGTTCACCACCCGACTCAGCGTCGTCGCCCTGGCCTGCACGGCCGCCACCGCCTTCGCGGCCGACCCGATCAAGATCGGCGTCGACGGCCCGTTCACCGGCGGCTCGTCCTCGATGGGCGTCAGCATGCGCGACGGCGTGCGCCTGGCCGCCGACGAGATCAACAAGGCCGGCGGCGTCCTGGGCCGCCAGATCCAGCTCGTCGAACGCGACGACGAGGCCAAGAACGAACGCGGCGTGCAGATCGCCCAGGAGCTCATCAGCAAGGAGAAGGTCGTCGCCACGGTGGGCTACATCAACACCGGCGTGGGCCTGGCCTCGGAGCGCTTCTTCCAGGAAGCCAAGATCCCGGTCATGAACAACGTGGCCACCGGCTCGGTGCTCACCCACCAGTTCGACGACCAGCCCGAGAACTACATCTTCCGCAACGCGGCCCACGACAGCATCCAGGCGCCGATGATCGCCGAGGAAGCCATCAAGCGCGGCTACAAGAAGGTGGCCATCCTGGCCGACTCCACCAACTACGGCCAGCTGGGCCGGGCCGACCTGGAGAAGGCGCTGGCGCTCAAGGGCGTCAAGCCGGTCGCCGTGGAGAAGTTCAACGTCAAGGACGTGGACATGACCGCGCAGCTGCTCAAGGCCAAGGAGGCCGGCGCGGAAGTGGTGCTCACCTACGGCATCGGCCCCGAGCTGGCCCAGATCGCCAACGGCATGACCAAGCTGGGCTGGAAGGTGCCGCTGATCGGCAGCTGGACGCTGTCGATGGCCAACTTCATCGACAACGCCGGCCCCGGCGGCGAAGGCGCGCGCATGCCGCAGACCTTCATCCAGGAGCCGACGACGCCCAAGCGCCAGTCGTTCATCGTCAGCTACCTGCGCACCTACAACCCGAAGAACAGCCGCATCGAGTCGCCGGTCTCGGCCGCCCAGGGCTACGACTCGGTGTACCTGCTCGCCGCCGCGATCAAGCAGGCCGGATCCACCGACGGCCCGAAGATCAAGGAAGCGCTGGAGAACCTGAAGACGCCGGTCGAGGGCGTGGTCACCACGTACAACAAGCCGTTCTCCAAGACCGACCACGAGGCGATCACCGCCAACATCCCGGTCTTCGGCGAGGTCAAGGGCAGCCGCGTGGTCTACGCCTACCCGGACGACTTCAAGAAGGCCTCGGAAGTACGCGTCAAGGACGTCAACGCCAAGGGCGCCCTGCCCGCCGCGAAGAAGTAAGCTGCACGCCACGCGTCGCCGAACGCGCCGCCCCGACACCTCGTCGCGGCGGCGCTTCTCTTGATCCGCTCGCCTCGTGCGAGCCCCGAACCCTTCCCAGCGGAGACCTGCGCGCATGGAAATCCTGACCCAACTGATCTTCAGCGGCATTGCGCTGGGGATGATCTACGCGGTCATCGCCTTCGGCTACCAGCTGACCTTCGCCACCTCCGACACCCTGAACTTCGGCCAGGGCGACGCGCTGATGCTGGGGGCGCTGGTCGGCCTCACGCTGGTGGGCATGGGCGTGAACTACTGGCTGATGATCCCGATCGTGTGCGTGTTCGGCGCGATCCAGGGCGCGGTGGTCGAGCGCATCGGCGTGCGGCCGGCGCTCAAGATCAAGAGCGAGTTCGGCTGGATCATGTCCACCATCGCGCTGGGCATCATCTTCAAGAACGTGGCCGAGAACGTGTGGGGCCATGACGACCTGAAGTTCCCGTCGCCGCTGCCGGAGTCGCCGATCAAGTTCCTGGGCGCCAACGTGCTGCCGATGGAGATCCTGGTCGTCGTCGGCGCCGTGCTGATGATGGCCGCGGTGGAGGTGTTCAACCGCAAGACGATCTGGGGCAAGGCCGTGGTGGCCACCTTCAACGACCGCGACGCCGCGCGCCTGATGGGCATCAACACCAGCCTCGTGATCACGTTCTCGTACGCGCTGTCGTCGATGAGCGCCGCGCTCGCCGGCGTGCTGATCGCCCCGCTGACGCTCACCGGCTCCACCATGGGCGCGGTGCTGGGCCTGAAGGCCTTCGCCGTGGCCATCATCGGCGGCCTCACCAGCGGGATGGGCATCATCCTGGGCGGCATCATCCTGGGCATCGCCGAGAAGACGACGGGCTACTACCTGTCGACCGGCTACCAGGACGTGCCCGGGCTGGTGCTCCTGCTGATCGTGCTGGCCGTCAAACCCGCCGGCCTGTTCGGCAAGACCGCGATCAAGAAGGTCTGACCCCATGAAGCCTCGTTCGCTTGTCCTGGCGCTCGTCGCCTGCGTGCTGTTGTTCGGCTTCCCGCTGGTGATCGACAACGCGTACTACATCCACATGCTGCAGACGATCGCCATCTACGCGATCCTGCTGTTCGGGCTGGACATCGTCGTCGGCTACACCGGCCAGGTGTCGCTGGGCCATGCCGGGCTGTTCGGCATCGGCGCCTACACCGCCGGCGTGCTGTACTCGCACTTCGCCGCGCCGCTGCTGCTCACCTTGCTGGGCGGCGTGCTCGTCACGGCCGGCTTCGGCGCCCTGCTGGCGCTGCCGGCGCTGCGCGTCACCGGCCCGTACCTGGCGATGGTGACGCTGGCCTTCGGCACCATCATCCAGATCCTCATCAACGAGATGACGGACCTCACCAACGGCCCGATGGGCATCACGCTGTCCAAGCCCAAGCTGCTGGGCCTGCAGCTGGACGCCCGCTCGTACTACTGGGTGGTGTGCGTGCTGCTGATCGCCTCGCTGCTGGTGGTGCACCGCATCCTGCGCTCGCACCTGGGGCGCGCGTTCGAGGCCCTGCGCGGCAGCCCGGTGGCCTCCGACTGCATGGGCGTGTCGGTCTACCGCTACAAGGTCTACGCGTTCGTCATCAGCGCCGGCATGGCCGGCATGGCCGGCTCGCTGTACGCCTATTCTGAACAGTACATCTCGCCCAACACCTACAACTTCGAGTTGACGGTGATGTTCCTGCTGGCCGTCATCATGGGCGGGCGAAAGACGCGCAGCGGCGCCCTGCTGGGCGCGGCCATCATCGTGGTGCTGCCCAAGCTGCTCGACGACCTGAGCCTGTTCCGCTACGTCTCGGTGACGCTGGCGCTGCTGGTGACCGGCGGCGCGGCGGCGTTCATCGCGCGCGGCAAGACCACGCCGCTGCGCGCGGCCATTCCCGTCATCGGCAGCGTGGCGCTGGCCGTGCTCTCGTTCGTGCTGACGTCGATGACCGACTGGCGCCTGTCCATCTTCGGCCTGATCACGCTGCTCGTCGTCTACTACCTGCAGGACGGCATCGTCGGCTTCGTGCGCAACACGCTGGGCCTGCACGGCCACGGCCGCACCGACGCCCAGGCCGCCGCGCAGCTGCCGGCCGCCGGCGACGCGGTGTCCACCTCGGTGGCGCAGGCGGCGCCGGCCGCGCAGAGCCTGATGGCGGTCGACAAGGTGCTGATGCAGTTCGGCGGCCTGAAGGCGCTCAACGACGTCGACCTGCACGTCAGCCGAGGCACCATCCACGGCCTGATCGGCCCCAACGGCTCGGGCAAGAGCACGATGATGAACGTGCTCACCGGCATCTACGTGCCCACGGCGGGTGCGATCGCGTTCAAGGGCGAGTCCATCGTCGGCCGCACCTCGGCGCGCATCGCGCTGTCGGGCGTCGCCCGCACGTTCCAGAACGTGCAGCTGTTCGGCGAGATGACGGCGCTGCAGAACGTGCAGGTCGGCCTGCACCACACCTACCGCAGCAACCTGCTGGAGGTGGCGCTGCACCTGCCGCGCTTCCTGCGCGAGGAACGCGCAGCCGCGGCGCGCGCGTACGCGCTGCTGAAGTTCGTCGGCCTCGAATCGCTGGCCGGCGAGGAGGCGCGCAACCTGCCCTACGGCAAGCAGCGCCTGCTGGAGATCGCCCGCGCGCTGGCGCTCAACCCCGAGCTGCTGCTGCTCGACGAGCCCGCGGCCGGCCTGACGGCGCCCGACATCAAGGACCTGGTGGTCATCATCCGCAAGATCCGCGAGCACGGCATCACGCTGATCCTCATCGAGCACCACATGGACGTCGTGATGTCGGTGTGCGACGTCGTCACCGTGCTCGACTTCGGCCAGAAGATCGCCGAAGGCAGCCCGGCGGCCGTCCAGGCCGATCCCCAGGTCATCAAGGCCTACCTCGGCGGCGAATTGACGGCCCCCACGCTCCCTCCGGTCGCTGCCCCCCAGGGGGGCGCCCGGATCGGCTCGGGTAGCGACCCTCGCTCCCCGGGAAGCTTGGTCTAGGTCACCGCCTGTCGGCGAACATCACTACGAAACAGGCCACCACCATGCTCTCGATCACCAATCTGCACGCCGGCTACGGCAAGGTCGAAGTCCTGCAAGGCATCTCGCTGGAGGTGCCCAAGGGCCAGGTCGTCACGCTGATCGGCAGCAACGGCGCCGGCAAGACGACGACGATGCGCGCGATCTCCGGCATGATCGCGCCGCGCGAAGGCAAGGTGATGCTCGGCGATGTCGACATCACCGGCCGCGAGTCGCACCGCATCGCCCGCCTGGGCCTGGCGCACTCGCCCGAGGGCCGGCGCGTGTTCGCGACGATGACCGTCAACGACAACCTGCTGCTGGGCGCGTTCCCGCGCTTCACCGGCGCCCGCCCGAAGGGCGACATCGCTGCCGACCTCGAGCGGGCGATGGACTACTTCCCGCGCCTGAAGGAGCGCCGGCTTCAGCTGGCCGGCACCCTGTCGGGCGGCGAGCAGCAGATGCTCGCGATGGCCCGCGCCATGATGATGAACCCCGAGGTCGTGCTGCTGGACGAGCCGTCGATGGGCCTGGCGCCGATCCTGGTCGAGGAGGTGTTCCGCATCATCTCGCGCCTGCGCGCCGAGGGCGTGACCATGCTGCTGGTGGAGCAGTTCGCAGCCGCGGCACTGAACGTGTCCGACTACGGCTACGTGCTGGAGAACGGCCGCATCGCGGTGCACGGCCCGGCCGACAAGCTCAAGAACGACCCGGCGGTGCAGGCGGCCTACCTGGGCGGCGGGCACTGATCCTGCGGCGCGCCGGCCGCGGCCGGCGCATCCGCGCATCGCGGCGCGGCCCGGCGGCTCAGGCCGGCGCGTCCGCCCCCGCGGCGTCCTTCTGCGCGTAGCGCCACGTGTGGCGGCCCGAGCGCTTGGCCTCGTACAACGCGAGGTCGGCCGACTTGTAGAGCTCGTCCTGCGTCGTGCCGTCCGCCGGGAACAGCGCCACGCCGATGCTGGGCGTGGTGCGCATCTCCTGGCCTTCGTGCGTCACGGGCGCGTCGAAGGCGGCCAGGATGCGGCCGCAGGCGATGTCGACCGCGCTCGGGATGGCGGTGTCGGCCAGCAGGATCGCGAACTCGTCGCCGCCCAGGCGCGCCACGACGTCGGCCTGCCGCGCGATGGCGCGCAGGCGGCGCGCGGTCTCGACCAGCAGCGCGTCGCCGGCGTCGTGGCCCAGGGTGTCGTTGACCTGCTTGAAGTGGTCGAGGTCGATCAGCAGCAGCGCGAAGCCGCCGTCCTGGCGCTCGCTGGCGGCGATCATCTGGCGGCAGTAGTCGCCGAACATGCGCCGGTTGGGCAGCGCCGTCAGCGCGTCGCTGTAGGCCAGTTCCTCGAGCTGGTGCTGCAGCCGCGTCAGCTCGCGCGTGCGCTGCTCGACCACGCGCTCCAGCTCCTGGCTGCGCTGCTGCACGTAGCGCACCCGCACCGCCACGACCGCGGCGACGGCCAGCAGCGCGCCCAGGATCTTGAGCAGGTCGAACCACCAGGCCTGGTACCAGGCCGGCTGGATCTCCACGTCGACCTCCAGCGGATGGTCCGTCCATCCGCCGTCGCGGCTGGCCGCCTTCATGTGCAGCGTGTAGCGGCCGGGCGACAGGTTGGTATAGCCGGCCGACCGGTGCGTGGCGTCGACCTCGCGCCAGGTGCGGTCGTAGCCCTCCAGCCAGTACGCGTAGCGGTTACGTTCGGGCGCGGTGAAGTCCAGCAGCGAGAACTCGACCGAGAAGCCGCCGGATTCGGGCGGCACCGTCAGCTGCTTTCGGGTGCCCGCATCGGCCAGCACGGCGGGCTTGCCGCCGACCTCGACGTCGGTGACGACGATGGGGGCGGCGTAGACGCGCCGCGTCAGCCGCTCGGGCCGGATCACGGTCAGGCCGCCGAGGCCGCCGAAGAAGACCTCGCCGGTGGACCCGACGGCGCCGGAGTTGACCCAGTAGGTGGAGATGGCCGCGCCGTCGGCCGGGTGCAGCACGCGCAGCGCGTAGGTGGCCGGGTCGATCAGCGCGACGCCGTCGTCGGTGCTGGCCCAGATGCGCCCGGCGGCGTCCATCAGCAGCGTGTCGATGTTCTCGCTGGTCAGGCCCTCGGCCTTGCCGATGTGGTGGAAGTACGCGCGGCCGCCGGCGTCGCGCCGTTCGAGGATCTGGATGCCCGCGTTGTTGCCCACCCAGAGCCGGCCCTGGCGATCGGTCAGCAGCGTGTTGATGACCGCCGCCGCGAGGCTGCTCGGGTCGTTGGCCACCGGCATGATGCGCTGCGTGGGCTGGCCCGGGTGCACCAGGTTGAGCCCGTTGTTCGTCCCCACCCACAGCGCGCCGCCGGGTCCGGGCGCGATCACGGTGACCGCGGGATCGCTGAGCTCGGCCGTGGGCACGGCCTGCGTCAGGGGGTGCGCCGGCGACCCCAGGTCCATGCGCCACAGGCCGTCGCCGTTGCCGCCGATCCACAGCGTGCTGCCCTCCAGCATCAGCGGCGTGATGGCCTTGACCGAGCCGCGCTGCGGCGTCGGCACCGACCGGATCTGGCGCGCGTCGGGCGCCAGCGTGAACAGGCCGTCGCGCGACGCGAGGTAGCGCGTGCCGTCCGCGGCATGCACGATCGCCGTCACGTTGTTGACGGCCGGCGCACCCGCGCCCTCGGTGGCCTCGCCCGTCAGCGCGGTCATCTTCTGCTGCGCGGGGTCGACCACCTCGATGCTGCTCTTCTGGCCCAGCGTGACGATGCCGCGCGCGTCGGCGTCCACCGAGAAGACGTTGGGGTCGGTCCAGGCGGAGCCGTCGGACGAGAACAGCGACAGCACCGCGTCCTGCAGCGCGTAGGTGCGGCTCAGGCCGGTGGTGGAGGCGACCCACATCTGCCCGCCGCGATCGCGATGCAGGCCCCAGATCCAGTTGGCCTGCAGGCTGCTCGGCACGCCACGGTCGCGCACGATGCGGCGCGCCACCAGCGAGGCGGTGTCGGCGATCACCAGTCCGCGCGTCTGGGTGCCGATCCAGATCTCGCCGTTGCCCGCCTCGGCGAACGAGGTGACGCTGTCAGTCAGCAGCCCGGGATCGCTGGCGCCGGCCGGTTGCAGGCGCGCGACCTTGTCGGTCACCGGGTCGTGGACGAACACGCCGCGCTGGCTGGTGCCGATCCAGACCTGGCCGCGCGCGTCCTCGTACAGCGAGTCCACCGTGACCGCGCCGCCGTCGGGGATGCCGGGCAGCTCGATGCGCCGGCCGGGCCGGCCGTCCAGGCGGCGCTGCACCACGCCCGAGGGGGATCCGACCCAGACGTTGCCCGCGCGGTCCTGCAGCACGGCGGTGACATTGGCTTCCGGCAGCGGATCCGGCCCCCCGCCGCCGTGGGCCCAGGCATCCTCGAGCACGCCGGAGGCGCGCGCGTGCATCAGCCCCGTCGCGCTCGCGGCCCACATGCCGCCTTCCAGGTCGGGCGCCAGGACGACCACGGTCGCGCCGCCGAAGCGCGTGAAGCGGTTCTCGGCCGCGTCGAAGCGCGCCAGGCCGCCGCCATCCATGCCCACCCAGATGCGACCCAGGCTGTCGTGGGCCAGCGTGCGCACGTAGCTCACCGGCAGGCCGTGCGGATCGTCGGGGCGCGCCGGGTAAACGCGGAAGCGGTAGCCGTCCCAGCGCGCGACGCCGTCCTGGGTGCTGGCCCACAGGTAGCCCTGGGCATCCTCGGTGACGCCGGTGGCGATGGCATGCGGCAGGCCGTCGTGCTGGGTCAGGTGCTCGAACACCGTGTTGGCCATGCCCACCCAGCCGATGCTGGCCGCGGCGGCCGACGCGGCCGCGGGCGCGGCCGGCGCCGCGGGCGAGCCGGCCTCGCTGCCCAGCGCGACCGACGCCAGCAACCAGGCCAGCGCCATGCGGAGGCGGCCCTGCGCCGACGTCCGCCTGGACGACCGTTCCGCTCCGGCCTGATCGCTACCCCTCCGACTCACTCTGTCGCGCTCCTCGCGTGCTGTTCGACGGCCGGTTGCCCGGCCGGGCCCATTCTGGGCGATGCGCCGCGACAACGGCGGCGCGCTGCGCGTGCCGCGGCGCATCCACTCATTGTCGACGCGCCGGGCGGCAACTGAAGCCCTTTCGCGGCAACCTGGGGAATTCCCGGGCCGGGCCTGCCCGGCGCGACCCCGGGCCAGGCGCGCCGGGGCCGCCGCCGGCGCCCGGTAAAATCGCCGGATGACCCGACCCGTCCGCTCGCAATACGAAGACTTCATGCGCCTGGTGCGCGACCGGGGCCGCTTCAAGGCCGACCGCACCGGCACCGGCACCACCAGCGTGTTCGGCCACCAGATGCGCTTCGACCTGTCCGAGGGCTTCCCGCTCGTGACGACGAAGAAGGTGCACCTGAAGTCCATCATCCTCGAACTGCTGTGGTTCCTGCGCGGCGACTCCAACGTCGCGTGGCTGCAGGAACGCGGCTGCACGATCTGGGACGAGTGGGCGCGCGCGGACGGCGACCTCGGCCCCGTCTACGGCGTGCAGTGGCGCTCGTGGCCGACGCCCGACGGCGGCCACGTCGACCAGATCGCCGAGGTCGTCCGGCAGCTCCGGACGAACCCCGACTCGCGCCGCATCATCGTCAGCGCCTGGAACGTGGCCGACCTGGGCAAGATGGCGCTGATGCCCTGCCACGCGTTCTTCCAGTTCTACGTGGCGCCGCCTGAAGCGCCCGGCGGCCGCGGCAAGCTGTCGTGCCAGCTCTACCAGCGCAGCGCCGACATCTTCCTGGGCGTGCCGTTCAACATCGCCAGCTACGCGCTGCTGACCCACATGTTCGCGCAGCAGTGCGACCTGGACGTGGGCGACTTCATCTGGACCGGCGGCGACTGCCACCTGTACGCCAACCACGCCGAGCAGGTCGAGACGCAGCTGCAGCGCGCGCCCTTCCCCTACCCGACCTTGCACATCAAGCGCCGGCCGCCCTCCATCCTCGACTACGAATTCGACGACTTCGAGGTGCGCGACTACCAGCACCATGCGGCGATCAAGGCGCCAGTGGCGGTATGAAGGTCGCCCTGATCGCGGCCGTGGCGCGCAACGGCGTCATCGGCAACGACAACGCGCTGCTGTGGAAGCTGCCCGAGGACATGGCGTTCTTCAAGCGCACCACGCTGGGCAACCCGGTGATCATGGGGCGCCGCACCTGGGACTCGATCCCGGCGCGCTTCCGCCCGCTGCCCGGCCGCACCAACATCGTGGTCACGCGCCAGCCCGACTGGCACGCCGACGGCGCGCTGGTGGCCCACGGCTTCGAGCAGGCGCTCGAGCTGGCGCTGGAGTCGGTGGCGGCCAACCCGCACGGCCTGCGCGCCTTCGTGATCGGCGGCGCCGAGCTCTATGCGCTGGCGCTGCCGCACGCCGACGAGCTGGTGCTCACCGAGATCGACCGCGAGTTCGCCGGCGATGCGTGCTTTCCCGCGTGGTCGCCCAACCATTTCGTCGAGACCGCGCGCGAACGCCACCACGCCGGCCCGCCCAACGACTGCGACTTCGCGTTCGTCACCTACCGTCGCACGCACGCGGCGCGCTGAGCGCGCGCGGCCCCGGGCGCGCGGCCAGCGCGCGATCCGTGTAACTGACAAAACGGACAGCCGACCAGGGCGCGAGGAGATACCCGAAAGATGCGGGAGGCCGGGCGTCTTCTCACTATCATCGCGGGCTCGACTGCCACGGAACCGCCGCGTCCATGAACCTGATCCAGCTCGCGCTGCGACGCCCCTACACGTTCATCGTCATGGCGATGCTGATCGTGCTCGCGACGCCGTTCGCGCTGCTGAAGATGCCCACGGACATCCTGCCCGAGATCAACATCCCGGTCATCAGCATCGTCTGGAACTACACGGGCATGTCGGCCCAGGAGATGGGCCAGCGAATCACGTCGCAGAACGAGCGCAGCCTGACGACGACGGTCTCCGACATCGAGCACATCGAGTCGCAGACGCTGGCCGGCATCGCGGTCATCAAGATCTTCTTCCAGCCCAACGCCAACATCCAGACGGCGCTGGCGCAGGTCACCGCCATCGAGCAGGCGCAACTGCGCCAGCTGCCGCCGGGCATCACGCCGCCGCTGGTGATCAAGTACTCGGCCTCCAGCATCCCCGTGGTGCAGCTGGGCCTGTCCAGCGGCACGCTGCCCGAGCAGTCCATCTTCGACGCCGCCGTCAACGTCCTGCGCCCACAGCTGATCAACATCCCCGGCGTGGCCATCCCGTTCCCCTACGGCGGCAAGAACAAGCTGATCTCGGTGGACCTGGACACCAACGCGCTGCAGGCGCGCGGGCTGTCGCCGGCCGACGTGGTCAACGCGGTCAACCTGCAGAACCTGATCCTGCCCTCGGGCACCGCCAAGTTCGGCCCCACCGAGGTCACGGTGAAGATGAACGGCTCGACCGACACCATCGCCGCGCTCAACGACCTGCCGGTGCGCACCGTCAACGGCATCACCACCACCATCGGCGACGTCGCCTTCGTGCGCGACGGCTTCGCGCCGCAGACCAACATCGTGCGCCAGGACGGCCAGCGCGGCGTGCTGCTGTCGGTGCTGAAGAACGGCGGGGCGTCCACGCTGGACATCATGGCCAACCTGCGCGCCCTGCTGCCCCGGGCGGCCGAGCAGATGCCGCGCGAGATCACGGTCAAGACGCTGTTCGACCAGTCGGTCTTCGTCAAGGCCGCGGTCGCCGGCGTGGCGATGGAGGCCCTGATCGCCGCCGGCCTCACCGCCGCGATGGTGCTCCTCTTCCTGGGCAACTGGCGCAGCACGCTGGTGATCGCGCTGACGATCCCGCTGTCGATCCTGAGCTCGGTGATCCTGCTGCAGGTGCTGGGCGAGACGCTCAACCTGATGACGCTGGGCGGCCTGGCGCTGTCGGTGGGCGTGCTGGTGGACCAGGCCATCGTCACGATCGAGAACATCGAACGCCACCTGCACCTGGGCACCGGGCTGACCGAGGCCATCGTCGTGGGCGCCGGCGAGATCGGCGTGCCGGCCTTCGTCTCCACCGTGTGCATCTGCATCGTGTTCGTGCCGATGTTCTTCCTGTCCGGCGTCGCCCGCTTCCTGTTCGTGCCGATGGCCGAGGCCGTGGTGTTCGCGATGGCCGCGTCCTACCTGCTGTCGCGCACGCTGGTGCCGACGCTGGTGATGCTGCTGATGCGCGGCCAGCACGCGGCCGCGCCCGCGACAGGCACGAAGCCGGGCCTGCTCGCGCGGCTGAACCGGGCCTTCGACGCCCGCTTCGAGCAGGTGCGGCGCGCCTACACGCTGGCGCTGTCGGTGCTGCTGGCGCACCGCCGCCGCTTCTCGATCGGCTTCATGGCGTTCTGCCTGCTGTCGTGCGGCCTGTTCGGCGTGCTCGGGCGCGACTTCTTCCCGGCCGTCGACGCCGGCCAGGTGCGCCTGCACATGCGCCTGCCCACCGGCACCCGCATCGAGGAGACGGCGCGCGCCGCCGACCAGGTGGAGGCCGCGATCCGCGAACTGGTGCCGGCCGACCAGCTCGCCACGGTGCTGGACAACCTGGGCGTGCCCAACTCCGGCATCAACCTGTCGTACAGCAACGCCGGCACCATCGGCACGCTGGACGGCGAGATCCAGATCGCCCTCAAGGAGGGCCACCAGCCCACCGCGGGCTTCGTCGCGCTGCTGCGGCGCGAACTGCCGCAGCGCTTCCCCGGCATCGAGTTCTTCTTCCAGCCGGCCGACATCGTCACCCAGATCCTCAACTTCGGCCTGCCGGCGGCCATCGACGTGCAGTTCACCGGCAACAACGTGGAGGCCAACGCCGCGCTCGCCGCCGCGCTGAACAAGCAGATCCGGCGCATTCCCGGCGCCGTCGACAGCCATGTGCACCAGCGCCTGGACGCGCCCTCGATCACGCTCGACATGGATCGCGCCCGCCTGCAGCAGATCGGCCTGAGCGCGCAGAACGTCGGCCAGAACGTGCTGATCGCGCTGTCGGGCAGCTCGCAGACCGCGCCGGCGTTCTGGCTCAACCCGGGCAACGGCATCGTCTACAGCATCGCGGTGCAGACGCCGCAGTACAGCATCGATTCGCTGGACGCGCTGCTCGCCACGCCGGTGGGCAACGGCGCGGGGGCGGGCAGCACCGGCGGCAACGCGCAGTTGCTGGGCAACCTGGTCAAGGTGACGCCCGCCGTGCAGGCCGCGATCTCGTCGCGCTACAACATCCAGCCCGCGGTCGACGTGTTCGTCGGCGTGCAGGGCACCGACCTCGCCAGCGTGGCCGCCCAGGTCACGGCGCTGGTGGACGCCACGCGGGCGAAGCTGCCGCGCGGCAGCTCGGTGGTGGTGCGCGGCCAGGTGCAGACGATGCAGGCCTCGTTCGTCGGCCTGCTGGTGGGGCTGGCCATGGCCATCGTGCTGGTCTACCTGCTGGTGGTGGTGAACTTCCAGTCGTGGATCGACGCGCTGATCATCATCGCCGCCCTGCCCGCCGCGCTGGCCGGCATCGCCTGGATGCTGTTCATCACCGGCACCACGCTGAGCGTGCCGGCGCTCACCGGCGCCATCATGACCATGGGCGTGGCCACCGCCAACTCGATCCTGATGATCTCGTTCGCACGCCAGCGCCGCGACGACGGCGTGCCGGTGCTGTCGGCCGCGCTCGAGGCCGGCGCCACGCGCCTGCGCCCCGTGATGATGACCGCGCTGGCGATGATCATCGGCATGATCCCGATGGCGCTGGGCCTGGGCGAAGGCGCCGAGCAGAACGCGCCGCTGGGCCGCGCGGTCATCGGCGGCCTGCTGTTCGCCACGGTGTCCACCCTCCTCTTCGTGCCGGTGGTGTTCGCCGGCGTGCACCGCCGCCTCGAGACGCGCCGCGACAGCGCGGGCGCCACGCCCGTCGCCCCCCTTCCGCAGGAGACCTGACCATGACCGAGCAGCGCCATGCCAACCTGGGCATCAACGCCGCCGCCTTCGCCGCGGGCGACGATCCGCACGCGCACCTGCAGCGGCGCCAGGTCGTGCGCCGGCTCAAGATCGCCACGCTCATGGTGCTGGTGCTGCTGGGCCTGGGCGCCGCGCGCACCGTGCTCAGCCGCGTGGCCAATGCCCGCGCGCTGGACGCCGGCGTGGCCGAGCACGCGGCGATCCATGTCAAGACGACGCTGCCGCAGGCCGCGGGCGCGGGCCGCACGGTGGCGCTGCCCGGCACGCTGCAGGGCGCGGTGCAGGCGCCGATCGCGGCGCGCGCGGCCGGCTATGTCAAGCGCTGGAACAAGGACATCGGCAGCCGCGTGCGGCAGGGCGACGTGCTCGCCGAGCTCGAGGCCCCCGAGCTCGACCAGCAGGTCTCGCAGGCGCAGGCCGCGCGCGACCAGACCGCTTCCACCGTGGCGCTGGCCCAGACCACCGTCGCGCGCTGGGAGGCGCTGCGCCAGAAGGACGTCGTCTCGCAGCAGGACCTGGACGAGCGCCGCGCCGGGCTGGTGCAGGCGCGCGCCAACCTCGCGGCGGCCGACGCCAACCTGCAGCGCCTGCGCCAGCTCGAGGCCTTCAAGAACGTCACAGCGCCGTTCGCGGGCGTGATCACGAAGCGCAACATCGACGTCGGCGACCTGATCGACACCAGCGGCAAGCCGCTGTTCCTGCTGTCGCAGACCGACCCGCTGCGCGTCTACGTGAGCGTGCCGCAGTCCTATGCCGGACTGGTGCGCGTCGGCGCGCCGGTCGTCGTCACGCAGGCCGAGCTGCAGGGCAGGCCGTTCAAGGGCCAGGTCACGCGGACCTCGGCATCCATCGACGCGGCCACGCGCACCATGCAGGTGGAGGTGTCGCTGCCCAACGCCGACGGCGCCCTGCTGCCCGGCGCCTACGTGCAGGTGGCGCTGCCGCTGGCGGCCAGCGCCGCGCTGACGGTGCCGAGCAACGCCCTGCTGTTCCGCGGCGAGGGCCCGCGCGTGGCGGTGGTCGACGCGCAGGGCAAGGTCACGCTGCACGCCGTCACGCTGGGGCGCAACAACGGCAGTACCGTGGAGGTGACCAGCGGCCTGCAGGCCACCGACCGCCTGGTGCTCAACCCGCCCGACTCGCTGGTGGACGGCGACGTCGTCGCGCTGGCCAAGGCGCCTGCATGAGCGCACGCACGGCCGCTCCGAAGGACGCTCGCACCGCAGCCGTCAGGCGCAGGGTCGTCATGGACACACGCACGGCCGCTCCGAAGGACACTCGCACCGCAGCCGTCAGGCGCAGGGTCGTCATGGACACACGTACGGCCGCTCCGAAGGACGCTCGCACCGCAGGCCGCGGGCCGGAGGTTGCCTTGAACGGCTCCGGGCGTCTCGCGCTGCTGGTCGCACTGGTCGCACTGGTCGCGACGGCGGGCGGCTGTGCCGTCGGCCCCGACTACCGCACGCCAGCGGTGGACCTGCCCGTGGCCTGGCAGCTGGACGCGCCCTGGCGCACCGGCGCGCCGGCCGACGCGGCCGACAAGGGCGCCTGGTGGCAGGCCTTCGGCGACCCGCAGCTCGACGCACTCGAGCAGCGCGCGCTCGCCGACAGCCCCACGCTGGCGATCGCCGCCGCGCGCCTCGCGCAGGCCCGCGCGACCGTCACCGCGACCTCGGCCGGCCTGTTCCCGTCGCTCGCGCTGACCAGCCGCGACCAGCGCCTGCGCATCTCGGCCAACCGTCCGCTGGCCAACTACGCGTCGCCCAACGCCTCGACCGTCCAGAACGACTTCAACATCGGGCTGGGCGCGAGCTACGAGGTGGACCTCGCGGGCCGCGTCGCGCGCAGCGTCGAGGGCGCGAAGGCCGCGGGCGAGCAGGCGGCCGCCGACCTGGCCAACACGCGGCTGGTGGTCAGCGCGGAGCTGGCCTCGGACTGGTTCAGCCTGGTCACGCTGGACGCCTCGCTGGACGTGCTCGAGCGCTCGATCGCCCTCCAGCGCAAGGCGCTCGCGTTCGTCGGCACGCGCCACGACCTCGGCGCCGGCACCGGCCTGGAAGTGGCGCAGCAGCAGGCCTTGCTGGACAACACCCTGACCCAGGTCGACGTGCAGAAGCGCCAGCGCGCACAGTTCGAGCACGCGATCGCGACGCTGGTGGGCGCGCCCGCGCCGGCCTTCCACCTGCCGGCCGCCGTGCGCGCCCTGCAGCCGCCGGCCATTCCGGTGGGCGTGCCGTCCGACCTGCTGCAACGCCGCCCCGACGTCGCCGCCGCCGAGCGCGCGATGGCGGCCGCCAACGCGCAGATCGGCGTCGCCTCGGCGGCGTTCTACCCCAGCGTGATCCTGGGCGCCGCCGGCGGCGACGAGAGCCGCATCCTCGCGACGCTGCTGGATGCGCCCAGCCTGGTCTGGTCCCTCGGCGTGTCGGCCACGCAGGCCCTGTTCGACGCCGGCCGCGCGCGAGCCGGCGTGGACTTCGCGCGCGCCGGCTACGCCGCCTCGGTGGCCGGCTACCGGCGCACGGTGCTGGTGGCGATGCAGGAGGTCGAGGACGGCATCACCGGCGTGGCCGCGCTCGATCGGGCCACCGCGCAGGCGCAGGTGGCCGTCGCCTCGGCGCAGCGGGTGCTGGACATGTCCGGCGCGCGCTACGAAGGGGGCGTGGCCACCTACCTGGACGTGATCACGGCGCAGCAGTCGCTGCTCAACGCGCAGCTGCAGGCCGCACAGCTCGCGGGCCAGCGCCAGCTGGCGGCCACGGCGCTGGTCAAGGCGCTGGGCGGCGGCTGGCGCGCGGCGTCCTGACGAGCGCTCAGGCGCCCTCGCCCCGCAGCCGGGCGCGCCGGTGCGACAGCTCCGAGGCGCACTTGCGCAGCGCAGTGACCTCGGCGGCCGTCCAGCGGCGCGGCGCGTCGTTGACGCACGAGATCAGACCCCAGGTGCGCTCGTCGACGTGGAACGACGCCACGATCATCGTCAGGCCGGCGGTGGGCTGCAGGTAGGCGTGGAAGACCTCGCGCAGGTTCGGATCCTTCGAGGTGTCCGGGCAGATGTAGCAGCCGCTCTCGCGCAGCTGCCGGAAGAAGGCGCCGGTGGTCTCGTGCAGCGCCAGCGGCTCGGACAGCACGCGGTCGGCGCGGTGGTCGTAGCCGGTGAGCCGCCGCATCACGCGCTGGCCGGCCGCGCCCGAGACGTTCCAGAAGTTCACCCGCGCGCAGCCCAGCGCCCGCGCGATCGCGCGCGCGACCTGAGTGGCCGCCTCGAGCTCGGTGGTGCGACCGAGGTCGACGTCCAGCGACAGGTCGCGCATCAGGTGGTGGAAGTTGAGCGAGCGTCGCACGTCCTGAGATGTTTCAAAATGTGTATTCTGGCGCAAGGGCGGCACCGCGCGGGCTGGCGTCGCGCCCGGCCGCGACGCGACGGCACCACTCCGTCACGAATCCCCCGACCGGGCGCGACGCCACTGTCGGCCCCGCATGCTGCTGCCGTGTGGGCGGGTGGGCGGGCGGGCGCACGCCGAAGGCGCGGCGTGCGGGTTGTTGCAGCCCGCGCCCCGGTTTCTCGCTACCATCGCCGGCTGTGCGTCGCCCGCTCCCGGGATGTCGCCGCGGGCCGCCGCCGGTGCGCCCGCAACCCCTTCACCATTCGGGCCGGCACGGCGTCGGCCCCGAACCACCTGCGAAAGACCTTCCATGTCCGAAGACGGATTCCACGTGCACGGCCCCCACGATCATGAAGTCGAACACGCCGCGCAGCACGGCGCGGGCGGCATGACGGGCCAGCTGGCCGTGATCACCGCGGTGCTGGCGACGATCGGCGCCATCTGCTCCTACATGGGCGGCGCCACGCAGGCCGACGCCGCCCTCGCCAAGAACGACGCCGCGATCCGCAAGACCGAGGCCTCCGACCAGTGGAACTTCTACCAGGCCAAGAATTCGCGCCAGGCGATCGCCGAGGTCGCGCTGGACCTGGTGCCGGCCGAGCGCCGCGAGGTCTACTCGAAGAACATCGAGAAGTACAAGGCCGACAAGGAGCCCATCATGGCCAAGGCGCGCGAGCTCGAGGAGCAGGCCAAGGCGTTCGACGAGCGCAGCGAGCAGCTGATGCACCAGCACCATCGCTGGGCCGAGGCCACCACGGCCATCCAGGTCTCCATCGCGCTGGCCGCCATCGCCCTGCTGACGCGCCGCCGCTGGCTCGAATGGGGCACGCTGGGCGTGGCCGGCGTGGGCATCGCCATCGGCATCGCCGCGTTCCTGAAGGCCTGAGCACGGCTGGCCGGGACCCCCCATGAAGATCTGCATCTACGGCGCCGGCGCCATCGGGCTGCTGGTCGGCGCGCGCCTGGCCGCCACCGGCACGCACCAGGTCAGCGCCGTCGCGCGCGGCGCCACCCTGGCCGCGCTGCGCACGCACGGCCTGCGCGTGGACGGCTTCGCCGGCCCCATCGCCGGGCCGGTCACGGCCAGCGACGACCCGGCCGCGCTCGGCGTGCAGGACGTTGTCGTGATCGCGGTGAAGGCGCCGGCGCTGGCCGCCGTCGCCCGCGCCGCCGCCCCGCTGCTGGGGCCGGACACGCTCGTCGTGCCGGCGATGAACGGCGTGCCGTGGTGGTTCTGCCAGGGCCTGCAGGGCCCGGCCGAGGGCCTGGCGCTCCAGAGCGTCGACCCCGACGGCACGATCGCGGCGCACCTGCCGGTCGAGCAGGTGATCGGTTGCGTGGTGCACGCCGCGGCCTCGGTCGGCGCGCCCGGCCTGGCGCACAACCAGATGGGCCGCGGGCTGGTCATCGGCGAGCCACGCGGCGGCCTCTCGGCGCGCGTGCGCACGCTGCAGGCCGTGTTCGACGAGGCCGGCTTCGAGACCACCGCCAGCGAGATGATCCAGCGCGACATCTGGTACAAGTTGTGGGGCAACATGACCACCAACCCGATCAGCGCGATCACCGGGGCGACCACCGACCGCATCATCGGCGACGACCTGGTGCGCCAGCTCACCGGCGACGCGATGCGGGAGTCGGGCCGCATCGGCGAGCGCCTGGGCTTCGCCATCACCCAGACGCCCGAGGAACGCCACGCCATCACGCGCCGGCTCGGCGCGTTCAAGACCTCGATGCTGCAGGACGTGGAGGCCGGGCGCGCGATCGAGCTCGACAGCCTCGTCGGCGCGGTGCGCGAGCTGGGCCGGCACGTGGGCGTGGAGACGCCGCTGATCGACGCCATCTTCGGGCTGGCGCGCCTGTTCGCCCAGGGGCGCGGCCTCTATCCGCTGGCCGGCTGACCCTTCCGCGCGCCGCGGCACTGCCGTGGTGTAAGGTTCGAACGCGCCGCGCGACGAACGGCAAACACCTCCAGGAAGACATCGCCATGACGACCGCCAGGATGCCTTCCGGCGCCCTCCCGCACACCGCCCCGGCGGCCCCGCGGCAGCTCGTGCCGCGCCACTCGGTGCTGGTGCGCGTGACGCACTGGGTCAACGTGCTGGCCTTCTCGCTGCTGCTGATGTCCGGCGCGCAGATCTTCAACGCCCATCCGCGCCTGTACTGGGGCCAGTACGGCGCCGACAACGACCACGCCTGGCTGTCGGTGGATTCGCTGCACGGCGCCGGCGGCTGGCGCGGCGTCGTCCACCTGGGGCCGCTCACCGTCGAGACGACCGGCCTGCTGGGCGCGTCGCGCGTGAACGGCGCGCTGGTGCCGCGCGGCTTGCCGGCCTGGCTGACGATCCCGTCCTACCAGGACCTGGCCGCCGGCCGCCACTGGCACCTGTTCTTCGCGTGGCTGTTCGCCCTCAACGGCGCGGTCTACCTGGTCGGCGGCGCCCTGCAGCGGCACTTCCGGCGCGACCTGCTGCCGAGCCTGGCCGAGCTCGCGCCGGCGCACCTGGTGCAGGAGGTCGTCGATCACGCCCGCCTGCACTTTCCCAAGGGGGAGGCGGCGCGGCGCTACAACGTGCTGCAGAAGCTCACCTACCTGGGCGTGGCCTTCGTCCTGCTGCCGCTGATGGTTCTGACCGGGCTGACGATGTCGCCCGGCCTGGACTCGGCGTTCCCGATCCTGCTCGACGTGTTCGGCGGCCGGCCGTCCGCGCGTTCGCTGCATTTCATCTGCGCCGCGCTGCTGGTCGCCTTCGTGGTGGTGCACCTGGCGATGGTGCTGCTGTCGGGGGTCTGGAACAACCTGCGTTCGATGATCACCGGCCGCTACGCCATCGAGACCGAAGGGGCCCGGCCATGAACCCGAACATGAAGTTCAGGAGCGGCGCGCTGACGCCGTTCCAGTCGCGCCGCCGCTGGCTCGCGGCCCTGGCCGCGGGCGCCGGCTCGATGGCGCTGGCCGGCTGCGACCGCGCCGCCGGCGACGCGCGCATCGATGCCACGCTGCGCAGCGCCGAGAAGCTCACCCTGGGGAGCCAGCGGCTGCTCCTGGACCACCAGCCGCTCGCCCGCGAGTACGGCGAGCGCGACCTGTCGCCGGTGTTCCGCGTCAACGGCTCCTCGATGCCCGCCAGCAAGGAATACGCGCGGTTGCTGCAGGGCGGCTTCGTCGATTTCCGGCTGCAGGTGGACGGGCTGGTGCAGCGGCCGCAGTCGCTGTCGCTGGCGCAGCTCAAGGCGATGAAGACGCGCTCGCAGATCACCCGCCACGACTGCGTCGAGGGCTGGAGCGCGATCGGCAAGTGGCAGGGCGTGCCGCTGTCGCAGGTGCTGGACCTGGCGGGCCTGAAGCCCGGCGCGCGCTACGTGATCTTCCATTGCGCCGACAACCTCGGCGAGACCGCCGACGACAGCGGCCTGTACTACGAGAGCATCGACCTGCTCGACGCCTACCACCCGCAGACGATCCTGGCCTACGGCATGAACGGCCGCGACCTGCCGGTGGCGCACGGCGCGCCGCTGCGCCTGCGCATCGAGCGCCAACTGGGCTACAAGCAGGCCAAGTACGTCACCCGCATCGAGGTGGCGGACGCGTACGCGCACCTCAACGGCGGCAAGGGCGGCTTCTGGGAGGATCGCGGCTACGAGTGGTACGCAGGCATCTGAAGCCGGCCTGTTCAAGCGACCGGTGCCGGCCACGGCGTGAGGCCGTGGGTGTAGGCCGCGGTGAAGTCCGGCAGCATGCGCCGGACCTTGCCGCTGGCGATCTCGACGCAGACGAAATGCGTCGCGCCGCGGAACAGCGTGGCGCCGTCGGACTGGCGCACGAACTGGTAGCGGCGGTGCAGCGACAGGCGATCGAGCGCGACGATCCAGGTGGCCAGCAGCACGCGATCGCCCGCCAGCGCCGGCGCCACGTAGTCGAGCTCGTGGCGGCGCACCACCATGCCGTGGCCCAGCCGGGTGTAGTCGTCCTGGCGCATGCCCAGCGCCACCGAGTGATCCCAGGCCACGTTCTCGAGCCATTGCAGGTAGTGCACGTTGTTGACGTGGCGCATGAGGTCGATGTGCGCGTCGGCGACATCCACGGCGAGCACGTGCGGACGGGGTGCGTCCCACGCCGGCGGGTTGAAGGGTTGGCTCATCCGGCGAGCTTAGCAGCGCGGTCGCCCCGGACGCCACGGCGCGCCAACGCGGTCCCGCGTTGATCTTGCGCAAGGCCCTTGTCGCCTCCCGGTCGCCAAATCCCTGAAATTCCAAGGATCGCGATGGCCTCGATCTCGCTGCACGGTTTGTCCAAACGCTTCGGGGCCACGGCCGTGCTGAAGGACGTCGACCTGGAGATCGCCGACGGCGAGTTCATCGCCATGGTCGGGCCGTCGGGCTGCGGCAAGTCCACCCTGCTGAACTGCATCGCCGGGCTGGAGACCCCCACCGGGGGCGAGGTGTGGATCGGCGGCCGCGACGTCACCTGGCTGGCACCCAAGGATCGCGACATCGCGATGGTGTTCCAGGCCTATGCGCTGTACCCGAACATGACGGTGCGCAAGAACATCACGTTCGGCATGGAGATCCGCAACGAGTCGAGCGAGCACCAGGAGGCCGCGCTCAAGCGCGTGTCCGACATGCTGCACATCGGCGACCTGCTCGAGCGCAAGCCGGCGCAACTGTCCGGCGGCCAGCGCCAGCGCGTGGCGATGGGTCGCGCGATGGTGCGCGATCCGGCGGTGTTCCTGTTCGACGAGCCGCTGTCCAACCTCGACGCGAAGCTGCGGGTGCAGATGCGCGCCGAGCTCAAGGCCCTGCACCAGCGCCTGCACCAGACGGTGATCTACGTGACGCACGACCAGGTCGAGGCGATGACGCTGGCCGACCGCATCGTCGTGATGAACGCCGGCCACGTCGACCAGGTCGGCACGCCGATGGACCTGTACGACCGGCCGGTCAACCTGTTCGTGGCCGGCTTCATCGGCTCGCCGTCCATGAACTTCATCGCCGGCCGGGTGGGCGTGCGCGCGGACTCGACGGTGCTCGTCTGCGCCGACGGCCACGAATTCCCGCTGCCCGCGGGCCCGGGCCTGGCCCCGGGGCGCGCGATCACCCTCGGCGTGCGGCCCGAGCATCTGCGGCTGGCCGATGCGAGCGCGGTGAGCCTGCGGGTCGACATCGTCGAGCCCACCGGCGACGAGACCAACCTGTACGGCAAGGTGGGCGGCGAGCTGGTGTGCGTGCGCCTGCACCAGCGCGTCGAGGTCGTGCCGGGCCAGGCCGTTCCGCTCGCCTGGCCGCTCGAACGACTGCACCTGTTCGACACCGACAGCGGACGGCGCATCGGCGCCGAGGCCTCGCCCCTGGCCGGGCCGGGCTCGCCGACCGCGGCCGCGGCCGCGGCCGCCGACGGTCCGTCGCGCGTCGCTTGCGCGAAATCAACGTCGGCGCCGGCGTTGCTGCCTAGCCTGTGGAAGTCGCTGCTGCGAAGGAGAACCGCACCATGACCGCCCTGCCACGCCACATCCGCTGGTTCGCGCAACTGGGCGTGGCCGACGTCGCCACCGTCGGCGGCAAGAACGCCTCGCTGGGCGAGATGCTCGCCAACCTGGGCGCGACGGGCGTCAAGGTGCCCGACGGCTTCGCGATCACGGCCCAGGCCTACCGCCACATGCTCGACCAGGCCGACGCCTGGCCGCGCCTGCACCGGGCGCTCGACGGCCTGGACGTGGCCGATGTCGGCGACCTCGCGCGGCGCGCGCTGGCCGCGCGCGAGATCGTGCTGGCGGCGCCACTGCCGCCCGATCTCGTCGCAGAGATCCTGGTCGCCTACAAGGCCCTGCGCGCCGAGTACGGCAGCGAACTGACCGTGGCCGTGCGCAGCTCGGCCACCGCCGAGGACCTGCCCGACGCCAGCTTCGCCGGCCAGCACGAGACCTTCCTCAACGTGTCCGGCGAGGCGCAGTTGCTCGACGCGGTGCGGCAGTGCTTCGCCAGCCTGTTCAAGGACCGCGCCATCGCCTACCGCGTGGAGCGCGGCTTCGATCACTTCAAGGTGTTCCAGTCCGTGGGCGTGATGAAGATGGTGCGCTCGGATCGCGCCGCCAGCGGCGTGGTGTTCTCGCTCGACACCGAGTCCGGCTTTCGCGACGCGGTGTTCATCACCGGCGCCTACGGCCTGGGCGAGAACGTCGTGCAGGGCACGGTGGATCCGGACGAGTTCTACGTCTTCAAGCCCACGCTGCGCCAGGGCCACCGCTGCGTGCTGCGGCGCAAGCGCGGCGGCAAGGAGATCCGCATGGTCTACGCGCAGGCGGCCGGGCGCGAGACGACGCGCAACGTGCCTACGCCGCGGGCCGACCAGGAACGCTTCTGCATCACCGACGACGAGGTACTGGCGCTGGCCGACGCCGCCGTCGCGATCGAGGACCACTACAGCCGCAAGGCCGGCCGCCCCACGCCGATGGACATCGAGTGGGCCAAGGACGGCCTGGACGGCCAGATCTACATCGTGCAGGCCCGCCCCGAGACGGTGGCCTCGCAGCGCCCGCTCGCGCTGATCCACGAGTACCGCCTCGGCGCCAAGGGCGCGGTGCGGGCCACCGGACGCGCGGTCGGCGGCAATATCGCCTCGGGCACGGCGCGCGTGATCACCGACGTCGCGCAGCTCGGCGAATTCAGGCCGGGCGAGATCCTGGTGGCCGACACCACCATGCCCGACTGGGGCACCGTGATGAAGATCGCCGCCGCCGTGGTGACCAACCGCGGCGGGCGTACCTGCCACGCCGCGATCGTCGCGCGCGAGATGGGCATTCCCGCGGTGGTCGGCTGCGACGACGCCACCGGCACGATTCGCACCGGCGACGCGCTGACCGTGTCGTGCGCCGAGGGCGCGACGGGCCATGTCTACGCCGGCTTGCTGCCGTTCACGAAGACCAGCACCGACACCTCGTCGCTGGAGCGGCCGCGCACCGACATCATGGTCAACCTCGGCAACCCCGACGTCGCGTTCCAGACGGCCATGCTGCCCGGCGACGGCGTCGGCCTGGCGCGCATGGAGTTCATCGTCGCCGAGCACATCCGGGTGCACCCGATGGCGCTGGTGCATCCCGAGAAGGTGGCCGACGCGGCCGTGCGCGCCGAGATCGCGCGACTGGCGCACGGCTTCGGGAAGCCGGCCGACTACTTCGTGCAGCAGCTCGCCGAAGGCGTCGGCACCATCGCCGCGGCGTTCCATCCGCGCCCGGTGATCGTGCGCATGTCGGACTTCAAGACCAACGAGTACGCCAGCCTGCTGGGCGGCGCCGCGTTCGAGCCGACGGAAGACAACCCGATGCTGGGCTTTCGCGGCGCCTCGCGCTACTGCCATCCGGCCTATGCGGAGGGCTTCGCGCTGGAATGCGCGGCGATGAAGCGGGTGCGCGAGGACATGGGGCTGACCAACGTCAAGTTGATGATCCCGTTCTGCCGCCGCGTCGAGGAAGGCGAGCGGGTGATCGCCGCGATGGCGGCGCACGGCCTGAAGCGCGGCGTCGACGGCCTGGAGATCTACGTGATGTGCGAGATCCCCAACAACGTGATCCAGATCGACGCGTTCGCGAAGCTGTTCGACGGCTTCTCGATCGGCTCCAACGACCTGACGCAGCTGGTGCTGGGCGTGGACCGCGACTCGGAGATCGTCGCCTTCGACTTCGACGAGCGCGATGCCGGCGTGCAGGCCATGATCCTGCAGACGGTCGACGGCGCGCACCGCAACGGCCGCCACGTGGGCATCTGCGGCCAGGCACCCTCGGACTACCCGGAGATGGTGGAGTTCCTGGTGGGCATCGGCATCGATGCGCTGAGCGTGACGCCGGACACGGTGCTCAAGATCACGCGCGACGTCCTGGCGATCGAGCGTCGGCTCGGCCGCCCCCCGCGCCCCCGCGGCGCCCGAACCGGGAGTGGATCATGAAGCGCGACGTTTCCTCGATGATGCAGCGCGATGTCTGCGTGGTGGGGATGGACGACAGCATCGCCTCGGTGGAGCAGCGGCTGGCCGAGAAGCACCTGACCTGGGCCCCTGTGGCGGAAGCCGGCGGCGCGATCCTGGGCGTCATCAGCGCGGCCGACCTGCTGCGCTTTCGCGCCGAGGGGCGCGACGCCGACGCGGTGCGCGCCTGGCAGATGTGCACCTACCGGCCCACCACCGTGTCCGCGGACGCCGACCTCGGCGAGATCGCGCGCCTGATGGTGCAGCGAAACATCCACCACGTCGTCGTGTCCGAGGGCGGCGCGATCGCGGGCGTGCTGTCGTCGCTGGACTTCGTGCGCGAGTTCGCCGAAGCAGCGGGCGGCAAGGCCTGACATGCTCAGGATCCGCATCCACGGCCGCGGCGGCCAGGGCGTCGTGACGGCGGCCGAGATGCTGTCGATCGCCGCGTTCGAGCAGGGCCGCCACGCGCAGGCCTTTCCCAGCTTCGGCTCGGAGCGCACCGGCGCGCCGGTGGTGGCGTTCTGCCGGATCGACGACCGCGAGATCCGCTCGCGCGAGCCGGTGCTCGCGCCCGACGTGCTGATCGTGCAGGACCCGACGCTGCTGCACCAGGTCGACGTGTTCCAGGGCCTGGCGGCCGACGGCTACGTGCTGATCAACAGCCGCCGCGACCCCGGCGAGCTGGGCCTGGCCGAGCTCGGCCGGCGCCTGCGCCCCGGGCGCCTGACCACCGTGCCCGCCAGCGAGATCGCGTTGCGCCATGTCGGCCGGCCGTTGCCGAACGCGGCGCTGCTGGGCGGCTTCGCCGCCCTGTCGGGGCTGGTCTCGCTGGACGCCGTCCAGCACGCGATCCGCACCAAGTTCGCCGGTGCGGTGGCCGAAGGCAACTGCGCCGCGGCGGCCGAGGCCTTCGACCACGTGCGGCGCGAGATCGAGGAGTTGCAGCATGCTGCGGCAGATTGAAGGCTCGCGCGCGGTGGCCGAGGCCGTGGCGCTGGCGCGGCCCGAGGTGATCTGCGCCTACCCGATCTCGCCGCAGACCCACATCGTCGAAGGCCTGGGCGAGCTGGTGCGCAGCGGCGCGCTGGCGCCGTGCGAGTTCATCAACGTCGAGAGCGAGTTCGCGGCGATGAGCGTGGCCATCGGCGCCTCGGCGGCCGGGGCGCGCAGCTACACCGCCACGGCCAGCCAGGGCCTGCTGTTCATGGCCGAGGCGATCTACAACGCCTCCGGGCTGGGCCTGCCCATCGTGATGACCGTGGCCAATCGCGCCATCGGCGCGCCGATCAACATCTGGAACGACCACAGCGACTCGATGAGCCAGCGCGACTGCGGCTGGATCCAGCTGTTCGCCGAGACCAACCAGGAGGCCGCCGACCTGCACGTGCAGGCCTTCCGCATCGCCGAGGAGATGTCCACGCCGGTGATGGTGTGCATGGACGGCTTCATCCTGACGCACGCCTACGAGCGCGTGGACCTGCCCGCGCAGGCCGAGGTCGACGCCTTCCTGCCGCCGTTCGAGCCGCGCCAGGTACTCGATCCGGCCGCGCCGGTGTCCATCGGCGCGATGGTGGGCCCCGAGGCCTTCATGGAGGTGCGCTACCTGGCGCATGCGCGGCAGCTGCAGGCGCTGGCGCGCATCCCGCAGATCGCCGACGAGTTCGCCGAGCGCTTCGGCCGCCGCTCGGGCGGCCTGGCGAGCGCCTGGCGCTGCGAGGACGCGCACACCATCGTCGTGGCGCTCGGCTCGGTGGTGGGCACGCTCAAGGACACCGTGGACGAACTGCGCGCCGACGGCGTGGCCGTGGGCGTGCTGGGCATCCGCTCGTTCCGCCCCTTCCCGCTGGCCGCGTTGCGCGCGGCGCTCGAGGGCGCGCAGCGCGTGGTGGTGCTCGAGAAGAGCTTCTCTGTGGGCCTGGGCGGCGTGGTCTCCACCGACGTGCGGCTGGCGCTGTCGGGCCTGCCGCTGCGCGGCCACACCGTGGTCGCCGGACTGGGCGGGCGCGCCATCACCCAGGCCTCGCTGGCGCGCATGCTGCGCGAGGCCGTGGCCGACAAGCTGGCGCCGCTGACGTTCCTGGACCTCGACCACGCGCTGGTGCAGCGCCAGCTCGATCGCGAGGCGGCCGTGCGGCGCAGCGGGCCGATCGCCGAGAACCTGCTGCGCGACCTCGGCACCGTCGCGTCGAAAGTGAGCTGAGATGAGCGCCGCCCGGCCGTCCGAAGGCGCTCGCACCGAAGCCGACAGGCGGAGGAAATCCTGATGACCCAGGCCGTCAAGTTCTACCAGACCGGCACCTTCACCGTCGGCAACCGGCTGCTCGCGCCCGAACAACGCAGCGTGCAGGCCAGCGTCGGGCGCGGCAACTCGCTCGACTCGGGCCACCGCGCCTGCCAGGGCTGCGGCGAGGCACTGGGCGCACGCTACGTCGTCGACGCCGCGCTGCGCGCGACGCAGGGCCGGCTGATCGCCGCGAACGCCACCGGCTGCCTGGAGGTGTTCTCCACGCCCTACCCGGAGACCTCGTGGCGGCTGCCGTGGCTGCACTCGCTGTTCGGCAACGCGGCGGCGGTAGGCACGGGCATCGCCGCGGCGCTCAAGGTCAAGGGCAGGACGGACGTGCGCGTGATCGCCCAGGGCGGCGACGGCGGCACCACCGACATCGGCTTCGGCTGCCTGTCGGGCCTGTTCGAGCGCAACGACGACGTGCTCTATGTCTGCTACGACAACGAGGCCTACATGAACACCGGCGTGCAGCGCAGTTCGGCGACGCCGCCGGCGGCCCGCACGGCCACCACGCCCGCCCTCGGCGCGGCGCCCGGCGCCGCCTTCGGCCAGGGCAAGAACCTGCCGCTGATCGCGATGGCGCACGACATCCCCTACGTGGCCACCGCGACGGTGGCCGACCTGCGCGACCTCGAGGCCAAGGTGGAACACGCGATGAGCCTGCACGGCGCACGCTACCTGCACGTGCTGGTGCCCTGCCCGCTGGGCTGGGGCGCGGCCAGCCACGACACGATCCGGCTGGCGCGCCTGGCGCACGAGACCGGCCTGTTCCCGGTGTTCGAGGCCGCGCACGGCGAGGTCACGCGAGCGACGCCGATCCGCCACCGCGTGCCGGTCGAGGACTACCTGCGGCCACAGAAGCGCTTCGCCCACCTGTTCGCGGGCGCGGGCATGCCCGATACGGTGGCCCGTATCCAGGCCGGTGCCGACCGCAACATCCGCCGCTTCGGCCTGCTGCCCGCCGAGGTCGCTGCCGCGCCGCAGGGAGTCCTGCCATGACCGCCCAGGCCCGGCCCTTCGCCATCACCCTCGATCCCGGGTCGTCGCGCGCCAACAAGACGGGCTCCTGGCGCACCGAGCGGCCGGTCTACGTCACCCGCCAGCCGCCCTGCAACGCGCAGTGCCCGGCGGGCGAGGACATCCAGGGCTGGCTGTTCGACGCCGAGGGCGGCGACTACGAGGCAGCCTGGCACCGCCTGGTGCGCGACAACCCGTTCCCGGCCGTGATGGGCCGCGTCTGCTACCACGGCTGCGAAGGCGCCTGCAATCGCGCCCGGGTCGATGCCGCCGTGGGCATCAACTCGGTGGAGCGCTTCCTCGGCGACGAGGCCCTGGCCAAGGGCTGGCGCCTCGAGCCGCCGGCGGCCGCCACCGGCCGGCACGTGCTGGTGGTCGGCGCCGGGCCCTCGGGCCTGTCCGCCGCCTACCAGCTGCGCCGCCTGGGCCATGCAGTGACGGTCGTCGAGGCCGGCCCGGCCGCGGGCGGCATGATGCGGTTCGGCATCCCGCGCTACCGGCTGCCGCGCGACGTGCTGGACGCCGAGATCGCGCGCATCGTCGCGCTGGGCGTGAAGCTCGAACTCGACACCCGCGTCGCCGACCTCGCCGCCACGATGGCCGCCGGCCGCTACGACGCCGCGTTCCTGGCCGTCGGCGCGCACCTGGCCAGGCGCGCCTTCATCCCGGCCAAGGACAGCGCCCGCATCCTCGACGCGGTGGCCGTGCTGCGCTCGATGGAGGGCGAGGACCCGCCGCTGCTGGGTCGCCGCGTGGTCGTCTACGGCGGCGGCAACACCGCGGTCGACGTCGCGCGCACCGCCCGCCGCCTGGGCGCCACCGAGGCGGTGATCGTCTACCGGCGCACCCGCGAGAAGATGCCCGCGCACGACCTCGAGCTGGAGGAGGCGCTGCAGGAGGGCGTGATGGTCAAATGGCTGTCGACCGTGCGCCAGGCCGGCGACGGCCAGCTGACGATCGAGAAGATGCGCCTGGACGCGCAAGGCCGTGCCGAGCCCACCGGCGAATTCGAGACGCTGGCGGCCGATGCCCTGGTACTCGCGCTGGGCCAGGACGTCGACCTCTCGCTGCTGGACGGCGTGGCGGGCCTGGCCATGGCCGACGGCGTCGTGCAGGTCGACCCCGAGACGATGATGACCGGGCACCCGGGCGTGTTCGCCGGCGGCGACATGGTGCCGGCCGAGCGCAACGTCACCGTGGCGATCGGCCACGGCAAGCGGGCCGCGCGGCACATCGACGCCTGGCTGCGCGGCGTACCGCTGACGCCTGCCCCCGCCCGCGCGCCGGCGACCCTCGAGCGCCTGAACCCCTGGTACTACAGCGACGCGCCGCACACGCTGCGCCCGCAGCTGGACCTCGCCCGCCGCACCAGCAGCTTCGACGAGGTGCAGGGCGGCCTCACGGAGGCCAACGCGCTGTTCGAGGCGCGCCGCTGCATGAGCTGCGGCAACTGCTTCGAGTGCGACAACTGCTACGGCGTGTGCCCCGACAACGCCGTGGTCAAGCTGGGCCCGGGCAACGGCTACCAGTTCGACTACGACTACTGCAAGGGCTGCGGCATCTGCGCGGCGGAGTGCCCATGCGGGGCCATCGAGATGCACGCGGAGGACGTCTGACGCGGTGCCGGGCAGGCGAGCCTGGCGCCAGGGCCGCTTCGTGCCGCCCGTGTTCCTGCAGGGGCCTGCCCGAGACGCCGGAGAGCTCCTAGCGGGCGAGCACCAGATGCGTGGCCGCGTCCGTGGCGGCACGCTCGACGACGCGAAAGCCCAGCTCGCGGAGGTCCAGGCCGGCGAAGAGGGCTTCCCCCTGGCCCAGCACGACCGGCGCCAGGGCCAGGTGCATGTCGTCGACCAGCCCGGCCTGCAGGTACTGCCGCACGGTCGCCACGCCGCCACCGATCTTCACGTCCTTGTCGCCTGCGGCGGCGCGCGCCTGCCTCAGCGCCGATTCGATGCCGTCGGTCACGAAGTGGAAGGTGGTGCCGCCCTCGAGCTCGATCGGCGCGCGCGCGTGGTGCGTGAGGATGAAGGTCGGCGCGTGGTACGGCGGGTTGTCGCCCCACCAGCCTTTCCACGTGTCGTCGGGCCAGGCGCCGCGGATCGGTCCGAACATGTTGCGCCCGAGGATGAAGGCGCCGAAGCCGGCCATGGCGCGCTGCGCGTACTGGTCGTCGACGTCCGTCGTGCCGCCGTCCGCGCCGGTCATCGCGCGGAAGGTGCGCGTCGGGAAGAACCACTGGAACAGCTCGGGCCCGTTGCGGCCCAGCGGCTGGCCCAGGCTCTGCTCGGGCCCTGCGGCGAACCCGTCGAGGGACACGCCGATACCGGCGACTCGGACCTTGGTCAATTTCAGTCTCCTGGGGGTTGGACAGTCCTGTCGGGTCGCCCGTCACGCGGACGCGGACGACGACGCCGGGGGGCATGCCGAAGGATAGCCTGGGTGGACAGACCCTAGATGCCGAGCTCCGCCTGCCGCGGAATGGCCAGCCGGTCGGCCAGCGCCAGCAGTTCCAGGTTCACCGGGTTGCGGCGGAGAAAGCCGTTGCGGAATTCGTCGGCGACGTGGTCGCGGGCGATCGCCAGCACCCAGTCGCGTCCGTGCGCCAGCACCCGCGCGCCCGCCTCGACGTCGCCGGCGGCCAGCAGGGCCTTGCCGCAGATCAGCCAGAGCTCGGCCCGGTACCCGGCCGTGTATTCATGGGTGGCGGCCAGGGCGAGGGCCGCCTGCGCGTGGTGGCGCGCGGCGGCCGCGTCGACGCCGGCCAGGGCTTCGGCCGCGTAGAGGTGGGCGGCGAGGACGTGCCCGACGAAGCCCAGGGCCTGGCAACGGGCGCGCACCGCGTCGAGCTGCGCCGTGGCGGCGGCCGGCGCCAGGCCGCGCGCGATCTCCAGCAGCAGCGTGTCGCGGCTGGAACCGCCGCCGTCCGGCGGCAGGACGGCCAGCGTGGCCTGCAGGCCGGCATCGGCGCGGTCGCCGCGCGCGCGCCGCAGCGCGTGCTCGGCGAGCGCGAGGCGCACGCGCATCACGGCGTAGCCGATGCCCTGCACCGCCGGGTCCGCGGCCAGCTGCTGCAGGCGGGCCCACTGCCCCAGCCGCTCCCAGCAGGTGAGCCGCACCATGGCCAGGGGCACCTTGCCCGCGGCGTAGTTCACTCGCACGAGGCGCTCGGCCTCGTCGAGCCGGGCGAGCGCCTCGGCGTAGTGGCCGTCGCGCTGCAGGACGTCGCCCAGGCCCATCAACATCACCGCGGTGTTGGCCAGCGGCGCCTCGTGCATGCGGGTGATGTGCAGCGCCTGCGCGTACAGCGCCTGGGATTGCGCCTGGTCGCCCGTCGCGCTGACGGTGCGGGCCATGTTGCCCAGCACGCGCATCAGGTGGTGCGGCGCCACGATCTGGCGGGCGATCGCGACGGCGCTGCGATGGTGGTCCAGGGCCTCGTCCTGCCGGCCCAGTTCGCCCAGCACCAGGCCGAGGTAGGTGTGCAGCTCGCACTGGCGCACCGGGGTGCCGTGGTCGAACACCCAGCCGGCGCAGGCCTGGGCCTGGGCCAGCGCGTCGTGCGGGCGCTGCAGCCGCAGCAGCGCGATGACCAGCACGATGCGGCAGGCCGCCGCCGCGGCCGCGTCGCCCAGGCGCTCGGCCTCGGCCAGCGCCTGCGCCGCCAGGGACTCGGCCAGGCGGTCGTCCCAGCGCCACATGGCCAGGTCGGCGCGCTGCATCGTCGACACCAGCATCTGCGCGGGCGTAGCCGCGAGCGTGGCCAGGCGGTCGCATCGGGCCTGCGCGCGTGTCGCGTCGCGATCGACCTCGAAGCCGATGCGGATGGCCTCGAGCTGGCTCGCGAAGGCGGCGGCGGCATCGCCGCTGGCCAGCTCGACGTCGGTCTTGCGCTCGAGGAACGACAGCTGCTCGACGTTGCGCAGGGCCCGCGCCGCGTACTGCGCCGCCAGGCCCAGCCAGTGCGCCGCACGCGCCGGCGAACCGCCGTCGATCCAGTGCTGGGCGATGCGCGCCGGCTCGCCCGCGTGGACTTCCAGCCAGCCGGCCACCTCCGCGTGCGTGTGGGTGGCGACGACGGATGGCACGCCGCGCAGCACGGCGTCGAACACCAGGTCATGCACGAACACGGTGCCCCGGAGCACCTGGGCGGACTCCAGTTCGCGGAAGGCCTCGGCGAGCGCCAGCGCGCCCACGCCGAGCACCGACTCGGCCAGGCCAACGCCGAAATCGACGCCGGCGATGCCGGCCAGCCGCGCCAGCGCGGCCGCACCGGGCGACAGCCGGGCGATGCGCTGGTCGATCAGGCGATCCACCGACAGCGGCCGCGGCAGGTCCGCGTCCCACGAAGTCTCGAGCCGCCGCTCCAGCCACGCCTGCTTGAGCGTCTCCAGCGCGAACAGCGGGTTGCCGCCGGTCTGGTGCCACAGGCGGGGCGCGACGCTGGCCGCCGCCACTTCCAGCCCCAGCGTGTCGACCAGCTCGACCAGCGCGGCCTCGTCGAGCGGGGCCACGTCCACGGGCGCCGAGCGCGCCGCCTCGGTCAATGCCGCGCGCAGCTCGGACAGCGCGCCGCCGGCCTCGGACGGGCGGAAGGCGATGGCCCAGCGCAGCGCGGCGAGCGCCTCGTCGGTCATCAGCGAATGCAGCATCTCGAGACTGGCCGCGTCCGCGAAGTGGAGATCGTCGACGACCACGCCTTCGAGGCCGGGAACCTGCCCGAGGTAGCCGACGAGGGCCTGCTGGAGCTTGAACCGCGCGCCCGGGCCCGGCGCCTCGGCGGCGAGCGGCTCGTCGAGTTCCGGCAGGATGCGGGCGAGCTGGCAGCGCATCGCGGCGTCGGCGGGCAGGCCCGCCCCGGCGTCGGCGGCCGACCGCAGCAAGCGGGCCAGCGTCGCGAACGGCACACGGGCGTCGCCCGGCCGGCCGGCGGCGGCGACGACGCCCGTGCGGACGTCGAGGAATTCGCGCAGCAGGCGGCTCTTGCCCATGCCGGCCTCGCCGGTGATGGTCGCGACCTGGTGGGCGTCCCAGGCCCGCGCCAGGCCGCGTTGCTCGCGCACGCGCCCCACCATCACGGGCGGACGCAGCACGGACATCGGCAGGCTTCCCTGGGCCGCCGGCAACGCGGCCGGCGCGGCGCGCATGATCGTCTCCAGCAGCGCCAGCGTGAGCGAGGACGGGCGCGCGCCCAGTTCGTCCTTGAGCCGAACCTCGCAGGCATCGAATGCGGCGAGCGCCGAGGCACGGTCGCCGGAGAGGTAGTGGATCCGGATGACGCGCTGGTGGGCCGCCTCGGACAGCGGCTCGTCGCGCAGCAGCGACTGCGCCAGGCGCAGCGCGCCCGCCAGGTCGCCGCCTTCCTCCAGGGCCTGGGCCTCGTCGCGCAGGCGGTCGCGCGCCCGCTCGGAGCGCGTCGCCCGCTGCCGCTCCAGCCAGGCGTCGAACTCGGGCGCATCGCCCAGCACCAGGTGCCCCAGCACCGCGGTCGAATCTTCGAGGTCGTGTACCAGGCCGGGTACCAGTTGCAGCAGCGACCCGCCCGTGACGAGCTCCCCGGACAAGGTCCGGCGCAACCTGAACAGGCGTTGGCGCAGCACGGTGCGGGCCTGCGCCTGCGAGGCGTCCGGCCAGAGCAGCGATCCGACGCGTTCGCGCCCGGTCGGCCCCTCGATCGCGAGCCAGGCCAGCAGCGCCGCGTCGCGGGCCGCCAGCGCCAGGACGCTGCCGTCGCGCAACTGCACCTCGTGAACGGCGGACAGGCGCAGCCGCATCAGGCGCGGCCCTTGCGCGCCCGGGCGCACGCGCGACACGACGGGCCGGCTGTGGTGCCGGCGACGTCGACCGATCCGTCCATCTGGTTCACGAAAGAATCTCCCTGGGTCCCCAGGTTGCGGGGCATCTGCACGACAAGCGCTTGATCCATGCGACCGGCACGCGCCTTGATGCCAGGCAACGCCCGGCCGGTTCGCAGGCGAAGCGGATTCCATGCCACGCGGGCACGACGGCCTGCGCGGCGAGCCCGCAAGATCGGGCCTGCCGCGCCCATTGTCAACCGCCTGGGGACGACGCGCGCCGGCTGCACGCCGGGCGTACCATCGAACCATGACTTCCGCCACGCCCCGCAAGCCGCCGAGCGACGCCCGACGGGCTGCGAAACCGAAACCTGCCGCGGCGGACTCGCCGTTCCTGCGCGTGCACCACTCCGTGGCGTTGCGCGAGAAGACGCTCGCCGTCCTCGACGAACTCGAGGCCGCCGCCGACGCGACGGCCTGCCGCGAGGCGCTGGCCGACCTCGCCGTCGAGATGACCCGTCACGGGCTGGACGGGTTCTTCATGGTGCCGCTCAAGCACGCCAAGGTCGGCTTCATCGTCGAGCAGTCGGCCAGCCTGGGCATCGTCGGCGTGCACCAGGTGATGGGCTCGGTCATCCGCAAGGTCATCGGCCGCATGGATCACGGGCAACTGCTGTCCGTCAGCACGTCGATCCGCGGCTTCATGCGCTGAAGACGGCCGCATTGGCGCCACAATGACGACCGGCCGTCCGCGCGCGACACCGCACGGCCCGTCCCGCAACGCCCCTTCGTCGAAATGAAAAGGTCCTGACTGTCATGCGGCTCGCCACCTGGAACGTCAACTCGCTCGGCATCCGCCTGCCCCACCTGCTCGCGTGGCTCGCCGAGGCGCAGCCCGACGCGGTCGTGCTGCAGGAGACCAAGCTCGTCGACGAGAAGTTTCCGCACGCCGAGCTGAAGGAGGCCGGCTGGCACGCCGAGTTCTTCGGCCAGAAGACCTACAACGGCGTCGCGCTGGTCTCGAAGCTGCCGGCCACCGACATCGTGCGCAACATCCCGGGCCACGCCGACGAGCAGGCGCGCGTGATCGCCGGCACGATCGGCGACGTGCGCATCGTCGGCGGCTACTTCCCCAACGGCCAGGCGCCGGGCAGCGAGAAGTTCGCCTACAAGATGGCGTGGCTGGACGCGCTCAAGGGCTGGCTCGCCACCGAGCTCGCCGCGCATCCGAAGCTGGTGCTGATGGGCGACTTCAACATCGCGCCCGAGGATCGCGACGTGCACGACCCGGTGCTGTGGGCCGGCCAGATCCACTGCACCGACGAGGAGCGCGCGCACTTCCGCGCGCTGGTCGCGCTCGGCCTGCACGACGCGTTCCGCCTGCTGGAGCAGCCGCCCAGGCAGTGGAGCTGGTGGGACTACCGCAACCTGGCGTTCCGCAAGAATCAAGGCCTGCGCATCGACCACATCCTGGTCAGCGACCCGTTGCGCGGGCTCGTGCGCGCCTGCACCATCGACAAGGCCCAGCGCAAGCTGGAGCGCCCGAGCGACCACGCCCCGGTGATGGTCGAGCTGGACCTCTAGACCGCCGCGTCGGCCGTGGCCGGCCCGCGGCCCCGGGCGCCGGGCCACAGCGCCACCACGTTGCCCAGGATCGCCAGCGCGATGCCGGCCACGGTCAGTCCCGTCCAGAGGAAGTTCTCGAACAGGCTGGACACCGCCAGCGCCACCACCGGCGTCAGCACCCCGGTGTAGCCCGCCTTGGCCGCGCCCACGCGATGCACCAGCGCGTAGTACGCGCCGAACGCGACGATGGAGCCGGCCAGTGCCAGGTAGGCCAGCGAGAGCGTGAAGGCCGGCCGCCACGACCAGCCCCAGGGCGTGCCGATGACGAGCGCATGCACCGCCGCGCCGGCCGCGCCCCAGGCCATCGCCCAGGCCAGCGGCCCCCAGCCGCTGACGCCCAGGCGGTGGTAGCCGGCGGCGGCGATGGTCGACAGGCTGGACAGCAGCACCGAGGCCATGGTCAGCCCGGCGCCCAGCAGCACGTCGTCCGAGGCCACCAGGCGCGTGAACTCGTGCCAGAAGATCAGCACCACGCCGGCGATGCCGGCCAGGCCGCCCAAGGCCACGCGGCGCGACATCGGCGTGCCCAGGAAGGCGCGGGCCAGCACCAGCCCGAACAGCGGCGAGGCCGCGAAACCCACGGCCACCACGCCGCTGGCGACGAAGCGCTCGGCCTGGTAGACGCACACGTAGCTGGCGTAGAAGCCGGCCAGACCCTGCGCCAGGATCAGCGCGTTGACGCCGGCCGGGAAGCGCAGCCGGAGGCCGCGCAGGCGGCAGATGCCCAGCAGCACGACGGCGGCAAGCCCGAAGCGCAGGGCGACGCCCACCTCGGGCGCGACGACGTCGATCTGCGCCGTGATGGCGTACCAGGTGGTGCCCCAGATGAGGATGCAGATGGCGTAGAGCGCGGGGGTCGACATGGGCGCGGAGTGTGCCACGCCAGCCTGCCAGCCCCTGTCATGATTTCGCGTTCACCCGCCGCGCGACTCGACCACCTTCAGCGCCGCGCGCGCCTGGGCGATCGATTCCCGGTTGAGCTCGCGCGACGAGGGCGTGCCCACGCGCGCGTTGTGCAGCACGCCTTCGAGCAGCGGCCGGGCCTGGGCGTCGCGGCCGAGGCTGGCCAGGAAGACGCCGTAGGCGGCCTGGGTCTCGGTGGTGTCGTGCACGCGGCTGGCGTGCTCGAAGGCCGCCAGCGCGCGCGTCTCGTCCACCTGGGTCAGCGCCTGCGCGAGCCACAGCGCGGCGTCGCCGCCGGCGTCGCGGGGCGATTCGGCGAGCAGCGATTCCAGCGTGGCGGCCGCGTCCGCGTGACGACCGGCCGACAGCTGCGCGCGCGCCAGGCCGCGGCGGAACTTCACGTCGCTGGCGTACGGGCCGCTGGCGCAGGCCTGGAACTGCTCGACCGCCTCGGCGTAGTCGCCGCGCGCCAGCAAGGCCTCGGCCAGGCGCGAGCGGTTGTCCACCGTGGGCGTGCGCTCGAACGCGAGACGGGCCTCGCGCAGTTCGCGATTGGGGTCGACGAGCGACTTGACGACACGCGTGGACTTGCGCGCCACGGCGGAATGCCGCATCTCCGGCAGGTATTCCGCGAAGAAGTAGATGAGGCTGCCGAGCACCGGCGCGATGATCAGGATCATGATCCAGTACATCTGACGCCCGGAGCGCACGGCGTGCACCGCGAAGAAGATCGCGACGGCGTAGTTGAGGATGAACAGGATCGGCACGACGTATTTCCCTGGGTGACTCGAAAGGGAAATTGTAGGTGCCACGCCCTGCCCCCACCGGACACCGCCGCTCGAACCCGCGCCGGCGAGCCGGCTGCGCTCGGGCAGCCAGCGACCGCACAGGCTCAATCCTCGAGGCCCAGCTCCTGGATCTTGCGCGTGATCGTGTTGCGCCCGATGCCCAGCTTCTGCGCCGCCTCGATGCGGCGGCCGCGTGTCAGCGCCAGCGCGGTGCGGATCAGCTGGCCCTCGAACTGGCGGCTGAGCTGCTCCCAGACGTCGGGCGAGCCGGCATCCAGCAGGGTGCGCGCCGCGAATTCGAGGTCGCCCAGCCAGCCGCCGCCGGTGCCGCCGGCGAACGGTACCGCGGGCGGTGCGGCACCGGCGCCGACGCCGTCCGCGGCCGCGCCGTGGGGCACGTACGACGAGGTGAGTCCTTCGCCGGGCAGCGCCGACGCGGTGTCGCTGGACGACGGGCGCTGGAACGCGCTGCGCGGGGCCATCAGCTCGGGCGGCAGGTCCTTGCTCTCGATGACCTGCGCCGGCGCCATGACGGTGAGCCAGTGGCAGATGTTCTCGAGCTGGCGCACGTTGCCAGGGAAGTCGAAGCCCTTGATGGCGTCGAGCGCCTCGTCGGTGATGCGCTTGGGCTCGACGCCCAGTTCCTTGGCGCTCTTCTGCAGGAAGAAGCGCGCCAGCGCGGGCACGTCCTCGTTGCGCTCGCGCAGCGGCGGCAGGCGCAGCCGGATCACGTTGAGGCGGTGGAACAAGTCCTCGCGGAATGCCCCCTGCCGTACCCGTTCCTCGAGGTTCTGGTGGGTGGCGGCGATCACGCGCACGTTGCTCTTGATCGGCTGGTGGCCGCCCACGCGGTAGAACTGGCCGTCGCTGAGCACGCGCAGCAGCCGCGTCTGCAGGTCGAACGGCATGTCGCCGATCTCGTCGAGGAACAGCGTGCCGCCGTCGGCCTGCTCGAAGCGGCCGCGCCGCATCGTCTGCGCACCGGTGAAGGCGCCGCGCTCGTGGCCGAACAGCTCGCTCTCGAGCAGGTCCTTCGGGATCGCCGCGGTGTTGATCGCCACGAACGCGCCGTTGCTTCCCTGCTCGCCGCGCGGGCTGTGGCGGTGCAGCGCGCGGGCGACGAGCTCCTTGCCGGAGCCGGACTCGCCGGTGATCAGCACGGTGACGTTGCTCTGCGACAGCCGGCCGATGGCGCGGAAGACGTCCTGCATCGCCGGCGCCTGACCGAGGATCTCGGGCACCGGCGCGTTGCGCTCGTCGAGCACCTCCTCGCGCAGGCTCTCCTCCAGGGCGCGCCGGATCAGCTCCACTGCCTTGGTGAGGTCGAACGGCTTGGGCAGGTACTCGAACGCACCGCCCTGGAACGAGGACACCGCGCTGTCGAGGTCGGAGTACGCCGTCATGATGATGACGGGCAGGCCCGGCAGGCGCTCCTTGACCTTGGCGAGCAGGTCGAGCCCGGAGCCGCCAGGCATCCGGATGTCGCTGACGAGCACCTGCGGTTCGTCCGTCTCGAGCGCGGTGAGCACGTCCCGGGTCGTAGCGAAGCTGCGCACGGGCAGCTGTTCACGGGCCAACGCTTTTTCGAGCACGAAGCGGATGGATGGGTCGTCGTCAACGATCCAGATGGGTTTCATGCGGTGCGCGCTGCAGGTCAGTGCAGAGGAATCAGGATCTTGAAAACCGTGCATCCTGGAACGCTGTCGCATTCGATCGTGCCCAGATGCTGCTGCACGAAAGTCTGCGCCAGCGTCAAGCCCAGGCCCGACCCGCCTTCCCGCCCCGACACCAGGGGATAGAAGATCTGATCGCGAATGGACTCGGGGACGCCCGGGCCGTTATCCTGGATATGCAATTCCAATGCCAGTCGGTAGCGCTGCTTGCCGATCGTCTCCTGGCGCGCGATGCGGGTGCGCAGGACGATGCGCGCGACCCCCCGCTCGATGTGTTCGGCCAGTGCCTGGGTGGCGTTGTGCACGATATTGAGCACGGCCTGGATCATCTGTTCGCGATCGCCGCGGAACTCGGGGATGGAGGTGTCGTAGTCGCGCTCGATGACCAACCCACGGGGGTATTCGGCCAGCACCAGCGAGCGGATGCGCTCGAGCACCTCGTGGATGTTGAGCTCGGCCACGACCTGCGCCTTGCGGTGCGGCGCCAGCAGGCGGTCGACCAGCACCTGCAGCCGGTCGGCCTCGTGGATGATCACCTGGGTGTACTCGCCCAGCTCCGCCTGGTCGATCTCCAGCTCGAGCAGCTGCGCCGCCCCGCGGATGCCGCCCAGCGGGTTCTTGATCTCGTGGGCCAGGTTGCGGATGAGCTCCTTCGTGACCTGGGCCTGGCCCAGCGCCCGCTCCTCGCGATCCTGGCGCGTCTGCTGCTCGATCTCGATCATCTCGACGAACACGCGCCCGCCGTGCAGGTCGTGCTGGCTGACGATCACGTGCACCGGCAGCGTGGCGTTGGAGGCCACCGAGGAGCGCTTGAGCGAGCCGTCGAAGCGCCGTGCCGAGAACTCGTTGCGCGAGACGGCGGCGATCGCCTCCGACAGCGCGGCCGTCTCGCGGAACCAGTCGTAGATGCTGCCGCGGGTGAGCTTGCGGCGGGCCACGCCCACCACGGCTTCCAGCACGGAATTGGCGAACACGCACTTGCCGTCGGGCTCGACCACGGCCACCAGCGTGGCGAGGTGGTCGAACGCGGTGTAGTCGATGCCGCCCACCCGCAGGGTGCCCGGCTCGGCGGCGGCAGTGGCGGACGGCGCGGGCGCCGGCGGTGCGCGGCGCGTGCCCATCACTGGGTCTTCGCGAGTTCGCGCGTGATCGCGTTGATGTCGGACTCGGTGCGCGCGATCTGCGCCTTCAGGTCGGCGGTGCGGTCGAGGTACTTCTGGAAGTTCTTCTCGTCGCCGCGGCGCTCGGGCTGGCCGTTGTTGTATTCCTTCTGCAGCGCGTCGAGCTGGGCCTGGGCCTTGATGAGCTCGTCCTGCAGGATCTTGCGGGCGTCGGAATCGCGCGCCTTCTGCTCCTGCGCGTCGACCTTGCTGGCCGTCGACCCCGGGGTCGCGGCCACGCCCGGGCGCATCTTGGGCGCGGGGATGGTGGTGGGCTGCTGGGCGACCATGGCCTTGCAGCTCTTGGCCTCCGCCTCCTTGGGCGTGATCGTGTTGGTGAACACGTTGCCGGGGCACTGGTAGTACACCGAAGTGTCCTGCGCCGCCCGCGCGCCGGTGGCGGCGAGCGCCAGCAGGGCGGCCGCGACCAGGGCGGACGACCGGGCGCCACGAGGGGACGGGATGCGGAATGCAGTTGCGATTGCCACGTTCATCATTTCATTGTGGCGCAAAACGCGGCGCCTGATGGTGAGCCAACGTGTCACGCAGCCCGGCGGAGGACAGCCGGCGGCCGGCGCCTGCGTAAAGTGAAAAAAAAGCGGCCCGTCGCCGGGCCGCCTTCGCTGCCGGGCCCCGCGTGGAGGCCGGCGTTCCCATCAGAGGGAGTAGTACATGTCGAACTCGACCGGGTGCGTGGTCATGCGCATGCGCTGGACTTCCTGCATCTTCAGCTCGATGTAGGCGTCGATGTACGCATCGGTGAAGACGCCGCCCTTGGACAGGAACGCGCGGTCCTTGTCCAGGTTTTCCAGCGCCTGCTCGAGGCTGGAGCAGACGGTCGGGATCTTCGCGTCTTCTTCCGGCGGCAGGTGGTACAGGTCCTTCGTGGCGGCTTCGCCCGGATGGATCTTGTTCTCCACGCCGTCCAGGCCGGCCATCAGCAGCGCCGAGAAGCCCAGGTACGGGTTCATCATCGGATCCGGGAAACGCGCTTCGACGCGGCGGCCCTTCGGGTTGGCGACGAACGGGATGCGGATCGAGGCCGAGCGGTTGCGGGCCGAGTACGCCAGCTTGACCGGCGCTTCGTAGCCCGGCACCAGGCGCTTGTAGCTGTTGGTGGTCGGGTTCGTGATGGCGTTCAGCGCGCGGGCGTGCTTGATGATGCCGCCGATGTAGAACAGCGCGAATTCCGACAGGCCGGCGTAGCCGTCGCCGGCGAACAGGTTCTTGCCGTCCTTCCAGACCGACTGGTGCACGTGCATGCCCGAGCCGTTGTCGCCGACGATGGGCTTCGGCATGAACGTGGCGGTCTTGCCGTAGGCGAAGGCCACGTTGTGGATGATGTACTTCTGCAGCTGGACCCAGTCCGCGCGCTGGAGCAGCGTCGAGAACTTCGTGCCGATTTCCATCTGGCCGGCGTTGGCCACCTCGTGGTGGTGCACTTCGACGGGGATGCCCATCTGCTCGAGGATCAGCGACATCTCCGAGCGCATGTCCTGGCCGGCATCGACCGGGGGCACCGGGAAGTAGCCGCCCTTGACGGACGGACGGTAGCCCTTGTTGCCGTGCTCGTAGGCCTTGCCCGTGTTCCAGGCGGCTTCCTCGGCCTCGATCTCGACGAAGCAGCCCTTCATGCTCACATCCCAGCGGATGGAGTCGAAGATGAAGAATTCGGGCTCCGGGCCGAAGTAGGCGGTGTCGCCGTGGCCGGAGGACTTCATGTAGGCCTCGGCGCGCTTGGCCAGCGAGCGCGGGTCGCGCTCGTAGGGCTTGCCGTCGCTGGGCTCGACCACGTCGCAGGTCAGGATCAGCGTGGGTTCTTCGAAGAACGGATCGATGTTGGCCGTGTTCGGGTCGGGCATGAGCTGCATGTCCGACGCCTCGATGCCCTTCCAGCCGGCGATCGACGAACCGTCGAACGCATGGCCGGAGACGAACTTGTCTTCGTCGAAGTGAGAGACAGGCACGGAAACGTGTTGTTCCTTGCCACGGGTATCGGTGAAACGGAAGTCGACGAACTTGACTTCGTTTTCCTGCACCAACTTCATCACGTCGGCGACGGTCTTGGACATCAACGGGCTCCTAATTTGTTTGGCAATTTACCGGGTCGGCGCACGGGCCGGCCAGTCAGACGGTATGCCGTGGCAATAAAAGCAGGTTCTGTGCCGCAGAGCTGCGCCACGTCACCCGGGGATCTGGTCTGCACCGCGACACGGATCGCGCACCGCCATTGTGCATTCCATCTTGCGCACCTTGTTGGAGCATTTTTGTGCACCAACTCAGGACGGATCGATTTCGATCGCCCCGGTGGCCGCCGCGCCTTCGCGCAACGCGGCCATCGCCAGGTCGACCTGCAGCCGATCGGCGCCCTTGACGCCGATCTCGATATGGGCGCCCAGCGTCGGGTGGTCGACGCTGGGCAGGCTGAACGAGCGCACGCCGGGGAACGCCGCCTCGACGTGCTCGAACACCGGGATCAGCGCCGATTCGTTGGCGCCGCGCACCCGTACGGCGCGCAACGCCTGGGTGCCGGCCTGGTCGGCGTACAGGGTGTCGAGCAGCCAGTCGAGCATCGGGTGCGCCATCACCGGGAAGCCCGGCATGAAGTGCAGCCGCCCGACGCTGAAGCCGGGGATGCGGTTGTACGGGTTCGGGATGATCGTGGCACCGGCCGGGAACACGCCCATGTTCAGGCGCCGCTGGTGGTCGGGCCCGGTCGTCTCGTAGGCCAGGCCCTTCTCGGCGGCCATCTCCCGCCCGCGCTGCTCGATCAGGGCCCGGGCCTGCGGGTGCAACGCGAGTTCGAGCCCCAGCGCCTGCGCCGCGCACTGGCGGGTGTGGTCGTCCGGCGTGGCGCCGATGCCGCCGAACGAGAACACCGCGTCGCCGGAGGCGGCCGCGGCGCGGATCTCGGCAACGATGCGCGCCGGCTCGTCGCCGATGTAGTGCGCCCAGGCCAGCGCGTGGCCGCGCGATTCGAGCGCGGCGATGGTGCGGGCGAGGTGCTTGTCCTCGCGGCGGCCAGAGAGGATCTCGTCGCCGATGATGATGGCACCGAAGTTCATGGAGGGTCTCGTGGGGCGTCGGGGGCGTCGTAGCCGAATCGCTCGTGCGGCGGCACCTCCTCCACCAGTTGCAGGTCGGACGATGGCGCCACCGCGGGCTGAACGGCGCGCATCGAGGCCTCGGCGTCGCGCAGGCTGGCCAGCACGGCCAGCACGTAGTGGGTGAACCACAGCGCCGAGAACGTGAAGATCATCGTGTAGATCCAGATCACGGCGGGCATCAGCACCGGCGCCAGGATCAGCGTACCGGCGCTGATCGTCCAGATCAGGGACGGGATGCCGCACAGGAAGCCGCAGACGATGCCCATGATCAGCAGCGGAAAGCGGTGCGCCCGCGTGATCGCCTCGCGCTCGGGCGTGGACGCGTGCTCGGCGAGCGCGTCGAAGGTCATCACGCGGGCCGTCAGCCAGCCCCAGATCAGCGGCGGCAGCACCAGCGCCAGGCCGGGCACCAGCCAGAACGGCAGCGTGATCATCACCATCGCCAGCGCGGCCACGGTGCACGCCAGCGCCCACAGCAGGCCGCGCCACCACGAGCCGCCGTGGCGGCGCTCCAGCGTCGGGAAGCGGCGACGCGACACCAGCGTCACGGTGGCCGGCGTCACCCACAGCGCCACCAGCACCAGCGTCAGCGCCACCACCACGGGAATGGACAGCGCGACGACGATCAGCGGGGCGATCGCGGTGCGAAAGCCGGCGCCCAGGAAGGTCGACATCCACTCCAGCATCGAGTTGACCAGCGACCAGTGCTCCAGCGTCGAGCGCACCGAGGCGACCGCCACCTCCCAGAACAGGTAGCCGACGCCCAGGGTAGCGGTGCCGGCCAGCAGCAGCGGCAGCAGCGACAGCCCGATCACCCTCGGGTGCAGGCAATAGGCGACCGCGCGCCAGAACGAGCCGAACAGCAATTTCATCGGGCGTGAGGATACGTGAGGGCGGCGGGCGCCATGGGAGGTTCGGCCGGGTTGCGCAAGGTCAGTCGTCGTCGCCGCCCAGCAGGCTGCCGAGCCCGCCCAGGATGCCGCCCGTCGCCAGGCCGCCCAGCACGCCGGCGCCGCTGCTGCTGCCGGCGCGGTCGGCGCTGCCGCCGTTCTGCGGCGCGGCGGCGAAGATGCGGCTGGCCAGGCGCGAGAACGGCAGGCTCTGGATCCACACCGTGCCGGGCCCCGTCACCTTCGCGAAGAACAGGCCCTCGCCGCCGAACAGCGCCGTCTTGATTCCGCCGACGAACTGGATCTCGAAATTGACCGTCTGCGTGAACGCCACCAGGCAGCCGTGGTCGATCAGCAGGGTCTCGCCCGGCTGCAGGTCGCGCTTTTCCACCGTGCCGCCGGCGTGCACGAAGGCCATGCCGTCGCCCTCGAGGCGCTGCATGATGAAGCCGTCGCCGCCGAAGAAGCCCACGCCCAGGCGCTGCTGGAACGCGATGCCGATGGACACGCCCTTGGCGGCGCACAGGAACGACTGCTTCTGGGTGATGAGGGTGCCGCCGACCGAGCGCAGGTCGATGGGCAGGATCTTGCCCGGCACCGGCGCGGCGAATGCCACACGGCGCTTCTGGCCGGACTGGTTCATGAACACGGTGGTGAACACGTTGGCGCCGCTGATCAGCCGCTTGCCGGCGCCCACCAGCACGCCCCACAGGCCGGAATTGGCCTGCGAGCCGTCGCCGAAGATGGTGTCCAGGACGATGCCGTTCTCCATGAACATCATGCTGCCGGCCTCGCCCACCGCGGCCTCGCCCGGATCGAGCTCGACCTCGACGAACTGCATCTCGGCGCCCTTGATCTCGTAGTCGACCACGTCCATCGCCATCGCGTTTCCTTTCATTGACCGGCGGGTGCCGGCCCCGCATTCTGCTTCAAGCGGATGGCCGGACCGCGACTACCACGCCGCCATTGGATAAAGCCATGACGGAAGTGCATTTGGCGCGGCGTTATCCTGCGCCCACCGTCAACCACGCGCGGCCCCGGCCACAAGCTTCCCGCCGCCACCCAGCCGTCATGACCCCACCCGTTCCCGCGCCGGCCACCCGCCCCGCCCGCCCCGCCGTGCTCGACCTCATCGGCAACACGCCCATGGTCGAGGTGACCCAGTTCGACACCGGCTGCTGCCAGCTCTTCCTGAAGCTGGAGTCGCAGAACCCCGGCGGCTCCATCAAGGATCGCATCGGCCTGGCGATGATCGAGACCGCCGAGCGCGACGGCCGCCTCCAGCCCGGCGGCACGGTGATCGAGGCGACCGCCGGCAACACCGGCCTGGGCCTGGCGCTGGTCGCCCGCGCCAAGGGCTACCGGGTGGTGCTGGTGGTGCCCGACAAGATGTCGTCGGAGAAGGTGCTGCACCTGAAGGCGCTGGGCGCCGAGGTGCACACCACGCGCTCCGACGTCGCCAAGGGCCACCCCGAGTACTACCAGGACATGGCCGCGCGCCTGGCGCGCGAGCTCGGCGACGGCGCCTACTACATCGACCAGTTCAACAACCCCGCCAACCCGCTCGCCCACGAGACCACCACCGCGCCGGAGATGTGGCAGCAGATGGGCCACCGCGTCGACGCGATCGTCTGCGGCGTGGGCTCGGGCGGCACCCTCACCGGCCTGAAGCGCTACTTCGAGCGCGTGTCCCCCGCCACCGAGTTCGTGCTGGCCGACCCCAAGGGCTCGGTGCTGTGCGACTACATCGCCACCGGCCACGTCGGCACCGCCGGCTCCTGGGCCGTCGAGGGCATCGGCGAGGATTTCATCCCCGCCATCGCCGACCTGCGCAACGTGCGCACCGGCTACACGATCGGCGACGAGGAGAGCTTCAGCACCGCGCGCGAGCTGCTGCGACGCGAGGGCATCCTCGCCGGCTCGTCCACCGGCACGCTGCTGGCCGCGGCGTTGCGCCACTGCCGCGCGCAGACCAGCCCCAAGCGCGTCGTGACCTTCGTCTGCGACACCGGCACCCGCTACCTGTCCAAGGTCTACAACGACAGCTGGATGTTCGACCAGGGCCTGCTGCCGCGCGCTTCCGTGGGCGACCTGCGCGACCTGATCTCGCGCCGCGTGGTCGACGAGGCCGTGATCAGCGTCACCCCCGACGACACCCTGCTGACCGCGTTCCAGCGCATGCGCGCGGCCGACATCTCGCAGGTGCCGGTGCTGCAGGACGGCAAGCTGGCCGGCCTGCTCGACGAGTCCGACCTGCTGCTGCACGTCAGCGGCGACTCCGAGCGCTTCCGCCACCCGGTGCGCCAGGCGATGAACCGCCAGCTGCGCACCCTGCGCCCCGACGCCGGCCTGCCGGCGCTGATCACCACGCTGGGCGAGGGCTGGGTCGCCGTGGTGGCCGACGCGAACGGCTTCCACGGCCTGATCACCCGCTTCGACCTGCTCAACTACCTCCGCAAGACACTGTCATGACCGCCTGGGCTCGCTCCGCTCGCCGCCCCCAGGGGGCTCAAGCCGGCTCGCTCCGGGGCGGCCGAGCGCTCGCCGGCCAGGGACGCCCCCCGCGAAACCAACAAGGAAACCCATGAGCAACGACTCCCCCAAGCACGGCTTCGAGACCCGCGTCATCCACGCCGGCCAGCACCCGGATCCGTCCACCGGCGCGATCATGCCGCCGATCTTCCAGACCTCCACCTACGTGCAGTCCAGCCCCGGCGTGCACAAGGGCTACGAGTACTCGCGCAGCCAGAACCCGACGCGCGAGGCGCTGGAACGCTGCGTGGCCGACCTCGAGGGCGGCCTGCGCGGCTACGCGTTCGCCTCCGGGCTGGCCGGCATGTCCACCGTGCTGGAGCTGCTGGACGCGGGCGCGCACATCATCGCCAGCGACGACCTGTACGGCGGCTCGTTCCGCCTGTTCGAGCGCGTGCGCAAGCGCAGCATGGGACTGCAGGTGAGCTTCATCGACATGACCGACGCCCAGGCCGTGCGCGCCGCGCTGCGGCCGAACACGAAGATGGTGTGGGTCGAGACGCCGTCGAACCCGCTGCTCAAGCTGATCGACCTGGCGGCGGTGGCGCAGATCGCGCGCGAGGCGAACCTGATCGCCGTGGCCGACAACACCTTCGCCAGCCCGTGGGGCCAGAACCCGCTGGCGCTCGGCTTCGACATCGTGGTGCACTCCACCACCAAGTACCTCAACGGCCACTCCGACGTCGTCGGCGGCATCGCCGTAGTCGGCGCCGAGCCGCGCCAGGCCGCGTGGGCCGAGCAGCTTGCGTTCCTGCACAACGCCGTCGGCGCGATCGCCGGCCCGTTCGACTCGTTCCTGGCGCTGCGCGGCGTCAAGACGCTGGCACTGCGCATGGAGCGCCACAACCGGAGCGCGCTGGCGCTGGCCCAGTGGCTGGAGGCCCATCCCAAGGTGGCGCGCGTGCACTACCCCGGTCTCGAAAGCCATCCGCAGCACGCGCTGGCCAGGCGCCAGATGCGCGGCGGCGGCGGCATGATCTCGGTCGACCTGAAGAGCGACCTCGACGGCGCGCGCCGCTTCCTCGAGCACGTGCACCTGTTCGCGCTGGCCGAGAGCCTGGGCGGCGTCGAGAGCCTGATCGAGCACCCGGCCATCATGACCCACGCGTCGATCCCGGCCGCGCAGCGCGCGGCGCTGGGCATCGGCGACACGCTGATCCGGCTGTCGGTGGGCATCGAGGCGCTGGACGACCTGAAGGCCGACCTCGAGGCCGGCTTCGCGCAGGTCTGAGCCGCAGGACTCTCCGGAAATGGCGCCCGCGGGCGCCATTTCAGTTCGTGGACGGGCCCACGAGCGCCATTTCTTCGTCCGCCCTTGTTCCATACTCCGGGCTTCGTTCCAAGGATGACGATGGCCCATTTCACCCGCTCCCCGCTCGCCGTCGCCCTGTGCGGCGCCCTCGCCCTGCTGCCCTGCGCCGTCGCGCAGGCCGCGCCCGACGCCGCCGCCACGCAGCGCTTCGAGCGCGTCGTGCACGACTTCTACGAGCGCTACCTGGCCACCCACCCGGAGGAGGCCACGCAGCTGGGCGACCACCGCTTCGACCGCCGGAGCAGCGACGCGTCGGCCGCCGGCGTCGCCGCCGACCGCCGGCTGTACCGCAAGACGCTGGACGTGCTGCAGGCGATTCCTGCCTCGAGCCTGCCGCCCGACCATGCCGTCGACCGCGCGATCCTCGAGAACGACCTGCGCTCGCGCCTGTACGACATCGAGGAGCTCAAGACCTACACCTGGGAGGTCACCGACTACTCGGCCACCCAGGGCGTCTACGTGCTGCTGGCGCGCGACTTCGCGCCGATGAAGCAGCGCCTGGCCGCCGCCAACCTGCGCCTGCAGGCGATCCCGGCCTTGCTGGCGGCCGCGAAGAAGAACCTGAAGCATCCGCCGCGGGTGTTCACCGAGACGGCCATCGCGCAGAACAAGGGCGCGATCTCGTTCGTGCAGGACGACCTCGACGACTTCATCAAGCAGGCGCCTGAAATGAAGGCCGTGCTCGCGCCGGCGCGCGCCCGCGCGGTCGCCGCCCTGAAGGACTACGGCCGCTGGCTGGAGACGGACCTGCTGCCGCGTTCCGACGGCGACTTCCGCTTCGGCAGGGCGCACTTCGAGCAGCGCCTGAAGTTCGCGCTCGACTCCGACCTGGGCGCCGACGAGATCCTCGCGCGCGCCGAGGCCGACCTCAAGCGCACCCAGAAGACGATGGAGGAGACGGCGCTGCCGCTGTACCAGCGCTGGTTCCCCGGCAAGCCGGTGGACGGGGTCGACGGCCACGTGATCGTGCGCGCGGTGCTCGACCGGATCGCCGACACGCACCCGGACAACGACACCATCGTCGCCGAGGCGCGCGAGGACCTCGACAAGGCCACCGCCTTCGTGCGCGAGCACCGGCTGGTGAGCGTGCCCACCAAGCCGATCCGCGTGATCGTGATGCCGGAGTTCCAGCGCGGCGCCTCCACCGCGTTCTGCGACTGGGCCGGGCCGCTGGACAAGAACGGCATCACGTTCTACGCGATCTCGCCGACGCCCGCCGACTGGTCGCCCGCGCGCGTGGAATCGCAGTACCGCGAGGACAACAGCGCCGAGCTGCGCGACATCACGGCCCACGAGGCGATGCCGGGCCACTACCTGCAGGGGGCGCATGCCGGCGAGGTGCACATGCCCACGCTGGTGCGCGCGATGACCGGCTCGGGCACCTTCATCGAAGGCTGGGCCGTCTACGCCGAGCAGTTCATGGCCGAGGCCGGCTGGGGCGGCGACGAGACGCGCATGGAGCAGCTCAAGATCCGCCTGCGCGTGGCGATCAACGCGATCCTCGACCAGAAGATCCACGCCGGCCAGATGACCGAGGACGAGGCGAAGCACCTGATGATGGACACCGGCTACCAGGAGGAAGGCGAGGCCGCGGGCAAGTGGCGCCGTGCCGAGATGTCCGCCGGCCAGCTGTCGACCTACTTCGTCGGCGTGCAGGAGCAGGGCGCGCTGGCCGACGACCTGCACGCGAAGCTGGGCGGCGACATGCTGGCCGTGCGCGACCGCATGCTGTCGCACGGCTCGATCGCCACCAAGTACGTGCGCCAGCTCGAGGGCCTGGCGCCCGCGGCCGCCGCGGCCAGGCCATAGCCCGCCGGAGCTACTCGATCGCGTAGACGTTGGCGTCGGCGCTGCCGATGTAGACCGTGCCGTCGACCACCAGCGGGGTGGCGAAGAACGAACCGACGCCCTGCTGGCGGCGCGCGCCCTCGGCGTTGGCGTCGCCCCAGCTCGACGCGAACAGCAGCGCCGAATTGAAGCGGCCGTCGGCCCCCAGCACCCAGTCGCGGTTGGCGCGCGACGCCTCCGTGCGGAACTCCCACAGCAGGCGACCGTCGAGGCGGTCACGCGCCTGCAGCGAGCCGTCGAGCACGCCCAGCAGCACGGTGTCGCCGGCGACCGTGGGCGAACCGAAGACGTAGGCCCGGGTCGAGCCGACGGGTTGCACCGGCCGGCCGGTGGCGGCGTCGACCACGTGATAGCGCGCGCTGTCGGAGGTCGCGAAGTAGACGCGGCCCTGCGCGACGGCCGGCGAGCTGTTGACCCAGCTGCCTTCGGTGTCCACGTTCCATTTCGGTGCGCCGCTGCGCAGGTCCACCGCGTAGAGGTGGCCGTCGCGGCAGCCCACGAACACCGTGCCCTCGGCGATGGCCGGCGACGACTGGAAGCCCTGCTGGTTGTGGATCAGCGGGTCGACGCCGGCCTGGAAGGCCCAGCGCTGCGTGCCGGTGGCGGCGTCCAGCGCGTACAGGCGTCCGTCCCAGCTGCCGACCACCACCAGGCCGTCGGCGTAGGCGGGCGAGGCGTGCACCACGTCGCCGGTCGCGAACTTCCACGCCAGCCGGCCGGTGGCGGCATCGACCGCGTAGACGTGGCCGTCGCCGCTGCCGAAGACGACCTTGCCGTCGACCACCAGCGGGCTCGACAGGTAGACGTCGTACATGTCGGCGAAGGTCTGGGTGCGCGGCTGCATGCCGTGCAGCCCGCGCGCCTCGAAGCGGCGTTCGCCCTCGGTGGCGAACTTCCACAGCACCTCGCCGCTGCGCACGTCCAGCGCGTAGAGGCGGCCGTCGTAGCTCGTCGCGAACAGGCGCTCGCCGGACAGGGCCGGCGTCGACGACACCGGGCCGCCGGTGCGCGCCATCCAGCGCTGGCGGCCGGTGGCGGCGTCGACCGCATAGATGTTGCCGTCGTCGCTGCCGAACAGCACGACGCCGTCGCGCCACACCGGCGACGACACCACGCGCGCGCCGGTGGGAAACACCCAGCGGACGCGATGGAACTCGCGCGGCGCTGCGCTCGCGGCGATGCCGAGATGGGCCGCGTCGCCGCGGAACATGGCCTGCGCGTGCAGTGGCGACCCGGCGCCGGCCAGCAGCGCCGCCAGGGCGACCCGCGCTGCGGCGGCCCTCACGACGCCTCCTGCCCGGCCGCGGCCTGCCGGCGCAGCACCAGCGGCGCCTCGTACGGGCCCTGGGCCACCGCGCCCTCGATCGTGCCGTCGGCGGCGGACAGCCGGCCCTCGATGCGGAAGTCCGCGGCGCTCGCACGCAGCGTGACGAACTCGCGGCCTTGCGTGACCTGGTCCACGTCCAGCGTGGTGGTGCGCCTGCCGACGATCACCAACTGCCCGCCACCGCCCGCAGCGCCCCGATTGGCCAGTGTCAGCGTGACCTCGCGCGCGACGCCGCCGAGCTCGTAGCGGCCCGTCCAGCGCCCGGCCAACGCCGCGTCGATCACCGAATTGGCCGGCGGCCGGTCCACCTGCGCCGCCCCGCTGCGTCGCAGCGCGATCGATGTGCTCAGGCCGCCCAGCATGAAGCTGCCGGCGAGCACGCCGTCGGCCCGGCAGGCCAGCGCGACCCGGGGCACCGTGGCGCCACCGCCGCCGGGGAAGGCGGCCGCGAGGCCGAAGCGCACGTCGCAGCCGTCAACCGCGAGGCCGTCCAGCGGCGCCCCCTTGACGCCGCGTCCGGGCAGGATCGCCGAGCCCGTCCATTGGCCGTGCGCGTCGCGCTCGAGGTCGACCAGCAGGCGCAGCGGCCAGCCGGGGATGTCGGCGACGCCTTCCCAGCGGCCGGCCAGTTCCGGCGCCGCACCGGCGCTGCCGGCGGCCAGGCCGAGGGCGGGCAGGAAGCACTTCAGGGCGCGCCAGCGCCAGGGGACGAATGCTTGCACGGGGCCTCCGCGGTCGTCGGGATGCCGTCAATATAGGCAGGCCCCGCGCGCACGGGCCGCCGGTGCGACGAACGGCGGAATCGACGCCGTGAACAGCGACGGGCGCTCAGTAGTTGGCGACGGCGCGCACGGCGCTGGCCGGCTTGTCCAGGTCGGCCAGCAGTTCCGGGCCGACGATGGCGAACGGCGTCGAGCCGTACGACAGCAAGCGGTCGTGGAAGTCGTGCAGCGAGCCCTTGTCGCCGGTGCGGCGCTGGTACTCGGCCAGCAGTTCCTCCAGCTGCAGGCGACCCACCGTGTAGGCGATCACGTAGCCCGGGCGCAGCGCGTAGCCGGCCACGGCGGCCTCGGAGGCCGACTTCGTGAAGCCCGACTGCGCCTCGAAGAACGTCGCGGCCTGCGCGAGCGTCCACTGGCCGGCGGCCAGCTTGCCGTCGACGATCGCGCGCGCGCCGCGCACGCGTTCCCAGCGCGCGGTGAACAGCCGCGCGTCGAGGTCGTCGCCGTACAGCCCCAGGCGCACGAACATCTCCTCGCCGTAGAACGCCCAGCCCTCCTCGAACACGCCCGAGTTCTGGATCTTGCGCACGTAGTCGGAGTGGCGGCGCGCGATGGACAGCTGCAGGAAGTGCCCGGGCATCGCCTCGTGCGCGGCGGTCGCCAGGATGCGGTCGCGGTCGAAGTCCTCGTTCATGTCCAGGCGCTCGGCCGCATCCTTCAGCGACTCCGGCGGCGTGATGAAGTAGTAGCCCTTGGCCGACTCGGCGAACAGCCGCGGCGACTCCATCGAGGCGCCGGGCGAGACCGGTTGCTGGAACTTGGGCGTCTCCACCACGTCCATCGAGCCCAGCCAGCCGGGGATCGTGAGCAGGTCGTGCTCGTCGACGAACGCGCGCAGCTGCGCGATGCGCTCGCGGTAGTAGTCGATCAGCGGTGGGCCGGCCGGCGCCATGCCGCCGCCGCTCTCGGCGCCGAAGGCCTGCTTGCGGTGCGTCGACAGCGACTTCAGCCACGCCTCCTCCGCCCAGCCGTGCGCCAGCTCGTCGCGCGCCATGCCCTCGACGTCGCGCGCCGTGAACGGCAGCAGCTGCTCGCGCTGCAGCATCTGGTCGTACGCCGCCTGGCCGATCGCGAAGTTCTCGGGCCAGCGCTCGACGTGCGCGGCGATGTAGGCCCCCGTCTTCGCCAGCGTGGCGAGGACGGCGTCGCGCGCGGTCGTGAAGCGCTGCAGCGCGGCCGGGTCGCCGGCGAGCTGCTCGCGGGCGGCGTCGGTGAGGGCGCCGCCGAGGAAATCGGGCGCGCCGGCGATCTGCTTGCGCCCGGCCTCGCCGTACAGCTTGCCCGGGTGGGTCACGAGCTTCTGGCCGGCCTCGATCCACGCCGGGCCCTTCTCCAGGCGGGCGACGACGTCCAGCCATGCCTGGCGCGCATCGGCGGCGGTCGCCCCGTCGCGGCCGGGGATCGGCAGGTGCAGGAACTGCGTGTAGACGACGTCGACGAGCGCGAGCGCCGGCGCGGCGTAGTCCTTGCGATCGGTCTGGCGCACCACGAGTTCGTCCAGTTGTTCGTCGATCCGTGCACGCAGCAGTTTCGCGTCGTCCGCGTCGACCAGCGAGATCGACGGGCCAGCCGCCCTGCGGATCGCGTCGAGTTGCGCGATCCAGGCCTTCAGGCGGCCGATCTCCGCAGCCCGCGCGGCCTCGGTAGGCATCGCCAGTTCGCCGTCCAGCCCGGCGATGCCCAGGTAGGTGGCCCGCACCGGGTTCTCGCGGGCGCTGGTGCGCACCATGTCCTGGGCGAGTGCCGTCAGGCGCTCGTGGGTCGACGGCGCGGCCAGCGCGCCGGTGCACAGGACACAGGCCAGCAGCAGCGCGGGCGAGAACTTGTTCATGGACGGGTTCCGTGGATCGGGGGGACGGTTTCGGGCGGGCGCGCCGGCCGCAGGGCCGCGGCGCGCAGGCATGTTACTGCCGCGGCGCGCTCACGCGAGCCCGCCGGCCACGGCCCCGACCAGCAGCGCCAGCGCGTCGACGGCGGCGGCGGGCGACGCCAGGAACTGGGCCTGCACGATGGCGCCGTCGATGGCCAGCGCCAGTGCGCGCGCCGCCCGCGCGCGCCCCGGCGCGGGCTTCATCAGGCGGGCCACGGCCGCGGTCATGTCGTTCTTGTGGCGCCGCGTCGCCTCGATCACCGCAGGCAGCGCCGGGCCGAGTTCGCCGACGCTGTTGAGGAACGCACAGCCGCGGTAGTCCGCGCTCGCGAACCACTCGGCCAGCGCCGGCGCGATGGCCGCGGGGGTGCCGCCGTGGCGTGCGAGCGCGTCGACGAACCACGCCATCCAGCGCTCGTGGCGGTAGTCCAGGAAGGCGAGGACCAGCGCGTCCTTGCTGGCGAACTGGCGGTAGAACGTGACCTTGGCGACGCCCGACTCGGCGATGACGCGATCGATGCCGGTGGCACGGATCCCGTCGCGGTAGAACAGGTCGTGCGCGACGCGCAGGATGCGCTCGCGCGGCGGCGCGGCAGAGGGAGTGGCGAGCATGGGGACATTGTAGACAGATCTGTCTACCCGGCATAGACTCGGCCCGAAGTAGACAAACCTGTCTACATACCCCCTCCCGGAACTCCCCATGGACACCAAGCCGCCCCTGCCGCCCTTCACCCGCGACTCCGCCACCCAGAAGGTGCGCCTGGCCGAGGACGCCTGGAACTCGCGCGACCCGGCGCGCGTGGCCCTGGTCTACACCGAGGACACCCGCTGGCGCAACCGCGCGGAGTTCCCGGTCGGCCGCCAGCAGGTGCGCGAGCTGCTCGCGCGCAAGTGGGCGCGCGAGCTCGACTACCGCCTGATCAAGGAACTCTGGGCGCACGACGGCGAGCGCATCGCGGTGCGCTTCGCCTACGAGTGGCACGACGACTCGGGCCACTGGTTCCGCTCCTACGGCAACGAGAACTGGGAGTTCGACGAGCGCGGGTTCATGATGCGCCGCTTCGCGAGCATCAACGACCTGCCCATCGCCGAGGCCGACCGCAAGTTCCACTGGCCCCTGGGCCGGCGCCCGGACGAGCATCCCGGCCTGAGCGACCTGGGCCTGTGACGCGTTGTGCGGCGCCGCATTTGACCCTGCCCGCGTATCGCCGCGGCCATCCGGACACCATTCGCTTCCCTGACATTTCCGAGAGGATCCGCGCCATGGCCACTTTCCGTCCCCGTTCGCTCGCCCTCGCCGCCTTTCTTGCGGCCGCCTCCACGCTGTTCGCGGGCGGCGCGCTGGCGGCGGACCTGAAGCTCACCGGCGACCAGGAGGTGCCGGCCAACACCAGCACGGCGGTGGGCACCGGCGCGATCACGGTGGCCGCCGACGGCAGCGTCAGCGGCAGCGTGGCGGCGCCGATGCTGCAGGCCACGGCGGCGCACATCCACGTCGGCGCGGCCGGCGTGAACGGCCCGGTGATCGTCCCGCTGACCGGCGGTGCCGGCGGCGTCTGGTCGGTGCCGGCCGGCGCCAAGCTCACCGCCGAGCAGCTCGACGCCTACAAGGCGGGCAACCTGTACGTCAACGTCCACACCCCCGAACACAAGGGCGGGGAGATCCGCGCGCAGCTCAAGCCCTGAGCCGGGCCAGCAGGTCCAGCGCGGCCGCGGGCGCGCGTTCCTTGGCGCCGTTGATCATGAACAGGTACACGTCGCGCCCCGCCGCCGCGGGCTCGTCGGGGTCGCCCGCGACCAGCGGCAGCCCGGCGGGCTGGCCGCCGTCGGCCCACGTGCGCGCGCACGCCGCGAACGCCGCCAGCACCTCGGGCGCATAGCCGGTCGGCCGCTGCGACTCTGCCTGCATCAGACGCAGGTAGACGAAGTCGGTGGTGAGGTTGGCGAACGACGGATAGTCGGGCGAGTCGGTGAACACCACCGCCGCGCGGTACTTGCGCGCCAGCGCCAGGAACCCGGGCACCATGAAGCTGGCGTGGCGCACGTCGAGCACGTGGCGCAGCGCGCGCCCGCCGACGTCCGCGGGCAGCAGCTTCAGGAAGGCCTCGAAGTCGTCGGCGTCGAACTTCTTGGTCGGCGCGAACTGCCACAGCACCGGTCCCAGCTTGTGCTGCAGCCGCGCCAGGCCGCTGCCGACGAAGCGCGCGATCGACTCGCCCGCCTCGGCCAGCACGCGCCGGTTGGTGGTGAATCGATTGGCCTTCAGCGCGAACACGAAGTCGTCCGGCGTCTCGGCGTACCAGCGCTCGAAGGCCTTGGCCGTCATCGTGCTGTAGTAGGTGCCGTTGACCTCGATGGCCGTTACCTGGCGGCTGGCATGGCCCAGCTCGCGGCTGGCCGGCAGCCCGGGCGGATAGAAGGTCTCGCGCCAGGGCTCGTAGGTCCAGCCGCCGATGCCGACTCGAATCCGGGACATGTGTCGCACTCCTCGTGTGGGAGGACGTTTTTACCCCATCCGCGCCGGCGGCGCACTCAGCGCCTGTAGTCGAGCTGCCAGAGCAGCTTCCACGTCCTGCCGCCGTCGGCGCTGCCCTCCCAGTCCCAGGTGAATGCGTCGCTGGCGATGTGGTGGAACACCATGCGCTGGCCCTTGACCTGGTCGCCCACGGTCGTGAACGCAGTCGAGAACAGGCGCCGGTCGCCGTCGGCGCTGGCGGTCAGCGCGAAGAAGCCGCCCTGGTTGTCGGCCCAGGCCTGGTGCCACAGGCCGGCCTGGTCACGCACGCTCAGCGAACGGCCGCGCAGCAGCGGCACCGGATCGCCCGGATCCTGCTCGAACCGCTCCTCGATGACGTTGCCGTCGAGGATGCGCGCCACGTGGTTGCGCGCCTTGCCGGTCGTGCCGTCGGCGTTGCGCCAGCTCACCTGCCAGTCGCCGAGCCAGAAGTCGAACATGTCGGCCGGTTGCGGCGTCGCCGCGGGGGCGGCCAGGGTGGTCTGCATCGTGAGGGCCAGGATCAGGCAAAGGACGAAACGCCGCATGGGATCACCTCGCGGTGGGGTCGACGCGTTCCTTTTAGCGCCGCGCGCCGCCGCCCGCCGCCCCCATGCGACCGGCGACGGTCGGCGGGGGCCGGACGGCGACTCAGCCGGCGTCGGGCGCCGTGGCCAGCAACTCGAACAGGCTGCGCGCGACCACCTTGGTGGCGCGTCGCAGGTCCTCCAGGTCCAGGTGCTCGTCGGCTCGCTTCGCGTTCGATTCCAGCACGGTGCGCGGCCCGGCGCCGTAGATGACCGCGGGGATGCCGCGCTCGCTGAACAGGCGCGCGTCGGTGTACAGCGGCGTGCCGCAGACCGGGATGTCCTCGCCGAACAGCGCGCTCGCGTGGCGCCGGATCGCCTCGACCAGCGGCGCGTTGCCCGCCAGCGGCTTGAGCGGATGCGCGAGCAGCAACCGCCGGATGTCGACGCGGATGCCCGCGCGGGTGGCGGCGGCCTGGGCGATGGTGGCGCGGATCTCCTGCTCCACCGTGGCCGGATCCTCCTCGGGGATCATGCGGCGGTCGAGCTTGAGCACCACGGTGCCGGGCACGACGTTGGTGTTGGTGCCGCCCTCGATGCGGCCGACGTTGATGTAGGGATGCACGATGCCGGCCACGCCCGAGGTCACCGCCTTGTAGGCCGCGTTGCGGGCGTACAGCGCGTTGAGGATGGCCACGGCGCCCTGCAGCGCGTCGATGGCCGTGTCCGGCACCGCGGCGTGGCCCATGCGACCGTGCACGGTCACCTCCATCTGCAGGCAGCCGCTGTGGGCCGTCACCACCTGGTAGCTGAAGCCCGCGGCCAGCAGCAGGTCGCACCTGGCGAGGCCGTGCTCCAGCAGCCAGCCGGGGCCCAGCGTGCCGCCGAACTCCTCGTCGTAGGTGAAGTACAGCTCGACGCCGCCGCGCAGCCGCGGGCGCAGCGTCTCGATGGCCCGGGTGGCGAACACATAGGTGGCGAAGTCGCTCTTGCTGACGGCCGCGGCGCGGCCGTAGAGCTGGCCGTCGACGATCTCGGCGCCGTACGGGTCGCGCGTCCAGCCTTCGCCGGGCGGCACCACGTCGCCGTGCGCGTTCAGGCCGATCACGCGGCCGCCGTCGCCATAGGGCCGGCGCACCACCAGGTTGGTCAGCGATTGCAGGCCGTAGGCATTCACCTGCGCCGCGGGCACCGGGTGCGACTCGGCGGCGAAACCGAACCCGGCCAGCAGTTGCGCGGTGCGCTCGGCGTGCGGGGCGTTGTTGCCGGGCGGGGTGTCGGTGGGCACGCGCACCAGCGCCTGCAGGAAGCGCACCTCGTCGTCGAAGTGGGCGTCGATCCAGGCGTCGAGCTCGGCGACGGCGACAGGCGAGGTCATCGGATTCCAGTCATGGTGAGGGCGCCCCGGCCAGGTGGTCGAGGAAGTGAAGGAAGGCTTCGACGGCCCGCTGGGTGTCGGCGGCGTTGATCGCCTCGAGCGGGTTGTGGCTGATGCCGTCGTTGTCGCCGCGCATGAACAGCATCGCCTGCGGCATGGCCTCGTGCAGCTTCATCGCGTCGTGGCCGGCGCCGCTGGGCAGGTGGAACACCGGCACGCCGGTGGCGGCCACCGCCCGCTCCCAGCGCCGCTGCAGCGCGGGATCGCTGGGTGCGGCGCTGGCGCGCATCGTCTCCTGAAGCGTGTACGCCAGGCCGCGGCGGGCGGCGATCGCCGCCAGCTCGGCCAGCACGTCGGCCACCAGCGCGTCGCGCAGGTCGTCGCGCGGCGCCCGCAGGTCGAGGCTGAAGCGGCAGCGGCCGGGCACCACGTTGATCGAGCCGTCGGGCACCTGCATCTGGCCCACGGTGCCCACCAGCAGGGGCACCTGCGCGGCGCGCTGCTCGACGAACAGCGCCAGCTCGGCGACGCCGGTGGCCGCGTCGCGGCGCTGGCCCATCGGCGTGGTGCCGGCATGGCAGGCGACGCCGGTCATCTCGCCGACGAAGCGGACGCTGCCGTTGATGGCGGTCACCACGCCCAGCGGCAGGCCGGCCCGGGCCAGCACCGGTCCCTGCTCGATGTGCACCTCGACGAAGCCCAGGTAGGCGGCGGGGTCGCGCCGGAGGGCGGCGATGGCCACCGGATCGTGGCCGGCCGCGCGCAGCGCCGCGTCCAGGGTGACGCCGTCGGCGTCGCGCAACGCGAGCCAGGCGGGGTCGAACTGGCCCACCAGCGCGCCCGAGCCGATGAAGGTGGCCGCGAAGCGCTGGCCCTCCTCCTCGGCGAAGCCGACGACCTCGAGGTCGAACGGCAGCCGGCGCCCCTGCCGCTTCAGTTCACGTACGCAGGCCATGGGCACGAAGATGCCCAGGCGGCCGTCGTAGCGGCCGGCGTTGCGCACGGTGTCGTAGTGGGAGCCGGTGAGCAGGCGCGGCGCCGCCGGGTCGGTGCCGCGACAGACACCGACGACGTTGCCCACCGCGTCGATGGCCACCTCGTCGAAGCCGTCGTTGCGCATCCACTGCGCCAGGTCGGCGGCGCAGGCGCGGTGCGCCTCGGTGAGGTAGGTGACCGTGAGCGGGCGCGCCGCGCCGGCGGGCAGGTCGGCCGGCGCCACGTCGCTGTGGCGTGCCAGCGCGTCCGCGCGCGCCAGGATCGCGTCGCCGAAAGGAGTCGAAGCCATGCCTCGATCCTAGTGCAAGCTGGCCAGGAACTGTCGCAACTCGGGTGTCTGCGGCGCACCGAAGACCTGCTCGGGCGGCCCGATCTCGTGGATGCGCCCGGCGTGCATGAACACCACGCGGTCGCTGACCTTGCGCGCGAAGCCCATCTCGTGGGTGACCATCAGCAGCGTCATGCCCTCGTCGGCCAGGCCCTCCACCACCTTGAGCACCTCGCCCACCAGCTCGGGATCGAGGGCCGAGGTGATCTCGTCGCACAGCATCACGCTGGGCTGCATCGCCAGCGCGCGCGCGATCGCCACGCGCTGCTGCTGGCCGCCCGACAGCTGGTCGGGCCAGGCGTCGAACTTGTCCTCCAGGCCGACGCGGGCCAGCAGCCGGCGCGCGGTGGCGTCCATCGCGGCCGGGTCCACCTTCCGGACCAGCGTGGGCGCCAGCATCACGTTGCGGCCGACGCTCAGGTGCGGGAACAGGTTGAAGCCCTGGAAGATCATGCCCACGTGCTGGCGCAGCTCGCGCATCGCCTTCGCGTCGCCGTGGCGCAGCGGCTGGCCGTCGACGTGCAGCGTGCCTTCCTGGAATTCCTCGAGGCCGTTGATGCAGCGCAGCAGCGTGCTCTTGCCCGAGCCGCTCTTGCCGATGATGGCGATCACTTCGCCACGGCGGACGTCGAGGTCGACGCCCTTGAGCACCTCGTTCGTGCCGTAGCGCTTGCGCAGCTGGCGGATGTCGACGATGGCGGATTCGGTCTCAGCGGTCACGGCGCAGCTTTCTTTCCAGGTGGCGGCTTGCGGCCGACACCGGCCAGCACAGCGCGAAGTACATCAGGGCGACACAGGCGTAGACGGTGAACGGGCGGAACGTCGCATTGGTGATCATCGTGCCGGTCTTGGTGAGCTCGATGAACCCGATGATGGAGGCCAGCGCGGTGCCCTTGATCACCTGCACGAGAAAGCCCACCGTGGGCGCCACCGCGATGCGCAGCGCCTGCGGCGCGACGACGTGGCGCAGCTTCTCGCCGAAGCTCAGCGCGAGGCTGTCGGCGGCCTCCCACTGGCCGCGCGGGATCGCGGCCACGCAGCCGCGCCAGATCTCGGTGAGGTAGGCGCTGGCGTACAGCGTCAGCGCCACGCCGGCGGCGACCCACGCCGAGACGTCGATGCCGAACAGTCCCAGCCCGAAATAGGCCAGGAACAGCTGGATCAGCAGCGGCGTGCCCTGGAACACGTGCACGTAGGCGGACACCGCCGTCGCCACGCCGGGCCAGCGCCGCAGCCGCGCCACCAGCAGCGCCAGGCCGACGACGCCCCCGCCGACGAAGGCGATCAGCGACAGCAGCACCGTCCAGCGGGCGGCCAGCAGCAGGTTCCACAGGATCTGGGCGACGGAGAAGTCGACCATGTCAGTGTCCCGCCGGCGCCACGCGCCCGAAGATCCAGCGCGGGCCGGCCCAGGTGAGCAGCTGCCGCAGCAGCACGGCCATCGCCAGGTACAGGCCGGCGGCGACGAAGTTGGCCTCGAACGAGCGGAAGTTGCGGCTCATGATCAGGTTGGTGTAGTAGCTCAGCTCCTGCGCGGCGATCTGGCCGCACACCGCCGAGCCCAGCATCACGATGACGATCTGGCTGACCAGCGCCGGCCACACGCGGCCGAGCGCCGGCGGCAGCACCACGCGCAGGAACACCTGGCGCTCGGTCAGCGCCAGGCTGCGCGCCGCCTCGAGCTGGCCGCGCGGGGTGTTCTCAATGCCCGCGCGCACGATCTCGGCCGCGTAGGCACCGAGGTTGAGCGTCATCGCGACGATGGCCGCCGTCTCCGACGACAGCCGCAGGCCGAGGCTGGGCAGGCCGAAGAAGACGAAGAACAGCTGCACGATGAACGGCGTGTTGCGGATCAGCTCCACGTACGCGGCCGCGATCGCGCGCAGCGGCGCGGCCCCGTGCGTGCGCGCCCGTGCGCAGGCGACGCCGAGCGCCACGCCCAGCACCGTGGCGACGGCGGTCAGCCCCAGAGTGAAGGCCGCGCCGCGCAGCAGCAGCGGCCAGTCGACCAGGACGGCGGCGAAATCGAGCTGGATCATCGCGGGTCTCCGGTGTCCGCTACTGGGCTCAGTTCGGCAGGTTGCCGGCCGGCCGGCCCAACCACTTCAGGCACAGCTTGTCGATCTCGCCGCTGGCGCGCGCGGCCGCGATGATCTCGTCGACCCTGGCGCGCAGCTTGTCGTCGCCCTTGGCCACGCCGATGAAGTTGGGCGAGTCCTTGAGCAGCAGCTTGAACTCGACGCCCAGCTGCGGATTGCGCGCCATCATGTTGCCGGCCACCGAGGCCCCGGTGGCGATCACCTGCACCTGGCCGGAAACGAAGGCCGAGACGGTGGCGTTGTTGTCCTCGAAGCGCTTGACGTCGGCGGTCGGCGGCGCGATCTTGGTCAGTTCCAGGTCCTCGATGGCGCCGCGGGTGACGCCCACCGTCTTGCCGGCGAGGTCGGCGGCCGACTTGACGGCCAGCGACTTCGGCGCGAACACCGCCTGGAAGAACGGCGAGTACGCCGCGGTGAAGTCGATCACCTTCTCGCGCTCGGGGTTCTTGCCCAGCGTCGAAATGACGAGGTCGGCCTTGCGCGTCTGCAGGTAGGGGATGCGGTTGGCGCTGGTCACCGGCACCAGTTCGACGGCCACGCCCAGCTTCGCGGCGATCAGCCGGGCCATGTCGACGTCCAGGCCCTGCGGCGCCATGTCGGTGCCGACGAAGCCGTAGGGCGGGAAGTCGGTGGGGATGGCGATGGTGATGGACTTCTTCGCCAGCACGCCGTCGAGGGCGCTCTCGGCCATCGCGGCCGGCGACTGGAACAGGCCGGCCAGGCCGGCGGCAAGCGCCAGGGCGAGGAAGGGGCGGCGTTGCAGGCTCATTCAATTCTCCTTCTGGCGCCGTTTCGGCGCGCGCGTTGCGGTCGGGGTAAGGGTCGGGGTCGGGGCGATCAGGTCGGTGAACAGGCGCTGCGCGCGCCGCGGCGCGGGCTCGGCGGGCGCGGGCGCCTGCAGCGCCTGGCGCAGCGGGTCCAGCGGATCGGCCTGCGGCGCGGGCGAGCCGAGCGCGGCGGCCACTGCGCCGATGTGGGCGCGCATCAGTTCGGCGGCGCCGCCGGTGTCGCCGCGCTCCAGCGCCGCGACGATCGCCACGTGCTCGCTGCACGACAGCGCGGCGTCGTGGGTCGACTGGAACACCGTGGCCACCAGCGTCGTGCGCGCCGTCAGGTCGCGCAGGATGTCGGCCAGCAGCGGCCCGCTCACGCACTCGGCCAGGCACACGTGGAAGTCGCCCAGCAGGAAGCTGCGGTTGCCGGCATCGCTGGCCTTGATGGCCGCCTGCTCGGCCTTGTAGTGCGCCTTCAGGCGCGCCAGCTTCGTTCGGGGCAGCGGCCGGGCCAGCGAGTGCAGCATGCCCGTCTCGATCGCGATGCGCGCCGAGAACGCCTCGGCCGCGTCGGCGCGCGAGGGCTGCACCACGTACCAGCCGCGGCGGCTGCTCACCTCCACCATGCCGCGCGCCGACAACCGCGCCATCGCCTCGCGCACCAGCGTGCGGCTGACGCCGAACACGTCGGCGAGCTCCTGCTCGCCCAGGCGCTGCCCCGGCGCGATGCGGCCGGACAGGATGGCATCGACCACGTGGCTGGCGATCTGCGGTGCGCTGGAGCGCGAAGGAACGGAAGTGGTGCTCAAGATGCGCCGGTTTGGAGCCCCGGGCCCCGGGTTCGTGCAGGCGCACGGCGTTCCGGGACTTGGATGCGTTGTTTGTATACAAGCAATGCAAGGCCCGTGCCCGGCCGCGGAGCGCCGGGTGCGGCCACCGCCGGCCCACCCCGTTGCGCGAGGCCGGGTTCGTGACGAAAGCCGGAATCGGGCCGGAAACGCGCCGTTGTTCGGGCGATCGAATGTCACGCCGGCCTCGAGACTGGCGTCCTCCCCGCCGCTGCGAGCCGGACATGAACCGCCGATACGTCTATCGCGACCACGAGATCCTGGTATCCGCCCACCCGGCCGGCAGCCGCCCCGGCTGGCGCCCCGAGATCTGCGTGATCGCCCCGGACGACCACTGGCAGTTCGTGCCGACGCTGGACTCCCTGGTGATCGGCGATCCGCAGGCCTGCCTGGAAATCGGCCGCCGCTGCGCGGAGAGCGCGATCCAGAGCATGGACGTCGAGCGCGAGATGGCGGGCTACGCCGGCCCCTGGCACTGAGCGCGCGCCCGGCGCCGCGCGGCGCCCGCCGTTCGCGCGCGCCGCAAGCGCCGCGTCAATCGCCGACCTCCGGCTCCTGGCAGCGCAACGACGCCTCCCAGCCGAGCACGCCCAGCGGCTGGCGCACCAGCAGCCCGCGCGCGATGTCGACCTCCCAGTAGGCCAGCGGCGCCTTCTGTCCCGTGCGCCGCAACCCGACACCCACCGACAGCGGCGTCGGCGAGCCGTCGCCGGCCGGCACCTGGCACTGCAACAGGTTGCCCACCTGGGCATGCGGCGGCAAGGCGACCACGTCGACCATGCGGCAGCCGCCCCGGCGGGTGTCGAGCAGGAACGCGAAGTCGGCGTCGATGCGCCGGCGCACCAGCACCACGCTGCCGTCGGCCACCACCGGCAGCGCCCCGGGCACCGGCAGGTAGCCGATGTCGCGCGGCACGTCGGCGCCCGCCGCGCACGGCTTGCCGCGCAGCGCGCGGGCGTCCGCCAGCAGCGCCGCGTCGGCGGCGAACGGCTTGGTCTCGTCGTCGGCGGCGGGACTGGCGCTGTGGCGGCTACGGGCGAGCAGTTCGCTGTCGCGGGCGGCGTAGGCGCGCGCGATGCAGGCCGCGTCGGGGCAGGCGTCGCGCACCTCGCGCAGCCAGCGGCCTTCCTCGCGGCGCAGCGCCGCGCCGTCGGTGCCCGGCTGGGCCAGCAGCGCATCGAAATGCGCCGCCAGGTCGCGGTCGCGCGCCGAGAGCTCGGGCGAGGCGCAGATCGTGCGGTTGACCAGCGAGGTGACGCGGGTGCAGTCGAAGCTCGGACCGTCGGCGGCGGCGGCCAGTGCCGGCAGGGCGGCGCCGAGGATCGCCGCGAGCATCGTGGAAGGCAGGTGCATGGGGCGACACCGTAGCCAAAGCGCCGCGGCTTGGCAATCGCGCGGCGCATTTGATGTCGATCAAGCAGTGCGAAGTCCGATCGCGCAACATGGAAGTTTTCACGATCCTGTCATCTGGAGACGCCTATGGGCAAGGATTCCCCCGGTTCCATCGACCGTCGTTCCACCACGCGCGCGCCGGCGGCCGCGCGCCCGGCCAGGCGTACGCGCCAGCCGGCCGCGCCGCGCCCGGTCGACAGCGGCGACACGCTCGCCCACCCGGGTGCCCGCAGCGCCGAGGCCGACCACGTCGCGCGTGGCACGAGCACCGCCGGCACGGTCCAGAGCCTGGCCTTGTCGGACCTGCTGGCGGCGCCGCGAGGCGGCCAGCCGGCCAACGAGACCCTGGAGCAGCTGCAGGCGCTGATCGACGGCGCGTCGCCGGACGAGGTCAAGGCCTTGCGCAAGACGCTGTTCCGCCGCAACGAGCCGACGGCCACGACGCTGGAGCAGGACGCCGAGCTGAGCACCGGCTGGCGCGAAGGGGCCTACCCCTACAAGAACCTGATGTCGCGCAACAACTACGAGCGGCAGAAGTACCGGCTGCAGGTCGAGTTGCTGAAGCTGCAGGCCTGGGTGCGCGACACCGGCCAGCGCGTGGTCATCCTGTTCGAGGGCCGCGACGCCGCCGGCAAGGGCGGCGCGATCAAGCGCTTCATGGAGCACCTGAATCCTCGGGGCGCCCGAGTGGTCGCGCTCGAGAAGCCGAGCGAGGTCGAGCTCGGCCAGTGGTATTTCCAGCGCTACGTGCAGCACCTGCCCACCCGCGGCGAGATCGTGCTGTTCGATCGCAGCTGGTACAACCGCGCCGGCGTCGAGCGCGTGATGGGCTTCTGCAGCGACGCCGAATACGACGAGTTCCTGCGCCAGGCGCCCGAGTTCGAACGGCAGCTGGTGCGCTCGGGCGTGCACCTGTTCAAGTTCTGGTTCTCGGTCAGCCGCGCCGAGCAGCGGCGCCGCTTCAAGGAGCGCAAGGCGCATCCGCTCAAGCAGTGGAAGCTGAGCCCGATCGACCTCGCATCGCTCGACAAGTGGCCCGACTACACGCGCGCCAAGGAGGCGATGTTCGTGCACTGCGACACCTCCGACGCGCCCTGGACGGTGATCAAGTCGGACTGCAAGAAGCGCGCACGTCTCAATGCGATGCGCTACCTGCTCAACCGGTTGCCCTACGCGCGGCGCGACCTGACCGCCATCGGCAGCGTCGACCCGCTGATCGTCGGCCGACCGTCGGTGGTGCCCAGCATCGGCGACGACCAGATCGCGTCGAGCGCCAGCTGACGCGCCCGCGGCGCAAGGGCGCAGGGCCGGGGCCGGATGCTTGAGCGGGCCGGTACCGCATCCTGCGCACCGGCGGCGGCCCACGCATCGGATCCTAGGGGCTGGACGGTGTCCGCCCTGGTCGCTACTGTCCGGCGTTTCAGTGCAACGACAGGGAGGTTCTCGTGCTCCAGCTCGGCGACTCCGGCAGCGACGTGACCGCGCTGCAACAGGCCCTGGCCGCCCAGGGCTTCAATCCCGGTGCGATCGACGGCGACTTCGGCGGCGGCACGCAGGCCGCGGTCATCGCGTTCCAGAACAGCGAGCAGTTGCTGGCCGACGGCGTGGCGGGGCCGCGCACGCTCGCCGCCCTCGGCATCGCCGCGTCCGCCGACCTGCCGGACGCCACGGCCACGATGACGGTGCAGGTGGCCAGCCGGATGTGCCCGGGCGCACGCATCTCCAACATCAGCGCCAACCTGCCGGTGCTGCTGGCCTCGCTGGCGCGCTGCAAGCTGGTCGACCGCACGATGCTGCTGATGGCCGTGGCCACGATCCGCGCCGAGACCGCGGGCTTCGTCCCGCTCGACGAAGGCCAGTCGCGCTTCAACACCTCGCCGGGCGGCCATCCGTTCGACCTCTACGACAACCGCAAGGATCTCGGCAACACGGGCCCCGGCGACGGCGCCGACTTCAAGGGCCGCGGCTTCGTCCAGCTCACCGGCCGCAGCCACTACGCCGACTACGGCGCGCGCCTGACCCCGCCGGTCGACCTGGTCGCCGACCCGGAGGCGGCCAATTCGATCCAGGTGGCCGCCGACCTGCTGAGCCTGTTCCTGGCCGATCGCGAGCTGCAGATCAAGGACGCGCTGCTGCACGGCAACATGCAGGCCGCGCGGCGCCTGGTCAACGGCGGCAGCAACGGACTGGCCGACTTCACCGACGCCTACACCACCGGCGACGCCCTGCTGCCGTGAGCGGCGGGAGTCAGGGCAGCGCGCGGGCCCGCGCCGTCGCCCAGGTGCGAGCGATGGCGAGCTGAAGCACCAACGCGCGCACGCCGTTCAGGAGCAGCGCATGGCGGACGCCGAGCACATGGATGGCGGCGCCCGTGGCCAGCGCGCCCAGCGACAGCCCGCCGCGCATCGCGATCATGCAGAGGCTGACGCTGCGCCCGCGCAGTTCCACGGCGCGGCGACCTGCAGGAAGGCGTTGGCCGAGACGTTGCCCGCCGTCATCGCCAGCCCGGCCAGCGTGAACAGCATCGGCAGCGCCCACAGGCCCGGCGCCAGCGCCACGGCGATCACCACCCCGGCGAACAGCAGGGCGAAGCCCGAGGCGAACGGCCGCCGGTCCCGCACGCGATTTCATCGGGGACGACGGACGCTGTTGGAGGAAGGACTCGCGATGCAATGGTCGCGCCGGGCCCGAGGTGGCGCCGGCGGCGCCCGGCCTGCCCTTCGGTCGGCGTCAGGCACGAAAGGCGGCACGCGCAATCGGCCCTTGCCCTCGACCGGGGGCACTCCGCGTCAAAGCCGATTCACGACCGATCGCGGTGGCGCGCGACGCCGCCGCGAACTTCGAACTTCAGCGCGGCCCCTTGCCGGCCCGCAACACGGGCCGGGTGGCCCGGCCGCGCGCGACCCGTGCCCCGATGAACGCGCAGCACAGGCCCGCTGCGATGGCGATGGCGCCCCAGGGCCAGCCGGCGTCGAACGTGCCGATGGCTTCGGGTGCGGGCGACGTCGGTTCGGCCGCGAACGGGCTGAACCCGCCCTGCCCGGGGTCGCTGGGCGCCGAAGCAACGGCGACGACGCCGTCCGGCGCGCCGGCATGTTCGTCGAGGCTGGCCCGCAGGCCCGGCACGGTGGGCCCCGCGCCCGTGCCGAGGATCCAGCGTTCGCCGGCCCAGTCCACCCGCAGGTCCTCGCCGTCGCTGGACTCGCCCAGCGGCTGCCGGAGCACGCGCCTGGGCGGCTCGCCGTCGAACGACCAGACTTCGGCGCTGCCCTTGTCGCCGCGCGCCGCCACGGCGACCGCCACCGCCCCGGTGCCGCCGGCCCCGAGGCTGGTCGCCGTCGAGCCGTCGTCGGCGCCATCGCCCGCGCGTTGCCACGTGCCGCCCGCGCCGAAGCGGGTATCGAGCTGGCCGTCGGCCTTCAGGTGGAAGACCACCGCGCGCGACGGCTCCAGGTTGGCGGCCACGCCGGCGACGAGCACCGAGCCGTCGACCAGCGGCAGGAGATCGTTGGGCTTGATGGCCAGGCCGCCGGGACTGAGCTGCACCCGGCCCTGCACGCCCCATTGCAGGTCGACCGAGCCATCGGGCAGGAAGCGCTCGACGACCGCCTGCGGCTGGCCGCCGGCGATGCTGGCGCCGGCCACCCAGATCCGGGCGCGCGCATCCACGCGCAGGCTGGTGGGCGCATCGTTGGTGGCGCTGATCGACAGGGGCCGGCTGCCACCGTGGCCGAAGCGTGCATCGGGCCGGCCGTCGGCGCCGAGGCGCTGCAGCAGGTAGCCCTGGGCGTCGTCGGCAGGATCCTCGACGGCGCGCCATTGGCTGCCGTCGGCGTCGCGCACCTTCAGCGAGCCGGCGTGCGCCGACGCGGCGAGGAGCGCGACGGCCGCGACCGCCGTCGCGACCCGGTGCACGGAGCACGGCAGCGCCATGGCCGCTACTTCGCGACCGCCGCCGCGGCGCCGGCCTGGAGCCGGCTCTCGACCGCTTCGGCGGTCAGGATGCCGGGCTTGCGCGTGCCGTCGGCGAAGAAAAGCGACGGCGTGACGGCGATGCGCTGCTGGCTCGCGAAGACGAGGTTGCGCTCCACCGCCGCCGCGTCGCATTTCATGGCCCGCACGGGCGCCACGCGATCCAGCATCCAGTCGCGCCATGCTTTGGCCGGATCGCGCGCACACCAGATGTCGCGCGCCCGGGCCTTCGATTCCGGGCCGAGGATGGGAATCAGGAAGGCGTAGACCGTGACGTCGCGCACGCCGGCCAGGTCGTGCTCGAAGGTCTTGCAGTACTCGCAGTTCGGGTCGACGAACATGGCCATGCGGCGTGCGCCGGTCCCCTGGCGAATGACGATGGCGTCCTGCAGCGGGAGCCTGTCGAAATCCTTGACCATCAGCTTCTGGCTATGCGCCTCGGTCAGGTTCAGGCGCGTGCGGGTGTCGACCAGCGAACCGTTGACGAACACGAAGTCGCCGGTCTCGTTGCTGTAGAGGATCTCGGTGTGGTTGTAGCGGACCTCGTAGAGGCCGGGGACGGGCGTCTTCGTGATCTCGTCGATCCGCGGCAGGTCGGGCAGCCGCTCGGCCAGGCCCTGGCGGATGGCGGCCTCGTCGGCGCGGGCCGTGCCTGACGCGACGGCGAGCAGGGTTACCACCAACAGGGCAAGCATATATCGGGCGATTGGCATCGGGGCTTCCAGGGACTGTCGATGGTGCACCACCGCGGCGGCACGCGTCGGGCGCGGCGCGCCACCGCAAAGGATCGGATCATTCTGTCACCCGGCGCGCCTGTCAGTGTCTCCACGCACGGGTGCGTTGGTCGCGCGGCGGGATCGCTATACCGCGAATGCGGTATGGCAGCGATGCGAATCGGGCCGGGATTTGCTATCGGCAATCGGCGAACGTCGCTAACGTCCGTGACGGCCGGGTTCAGATCGAAACCGGCCGCCCCCCCCATCTGTCCACCCACCACCCGGAGAGGATTGCGTCATGAGGTTTCATTTTTCTGGTCGACTCGCCCGTCCCGTCATCGCCCTGATCGCCGCCACCGCGGCATCGATCGGCGCCCAGGCCCAGGAGGCTTCCCTGGCGACGGTCGGCCCCGTGGCCAACAGCGTGCCGCGCGGCATCCACTGGAAGAATGACCCGGCGTCGATCGCCGCGCATCCCGAATCCGTCGCCGGCCAGCGTGCCGCCGCGGACGCAGCCCTGGCCGGCGGCGCCATCAGCCCCCTGGCCTCGCGCAAGACCCTGAGCTACTTCGGCGGCCCGGTCGTCAAGAACATCAAGGTCATCCAGGTGCTGTACGGCAGCGGGACGTACCAGTCCTTCGTCCAGGGCACCGGCGCGTCGACGATGGCCGCGTTCTACGGCGGCGTGGTGGGCAGTCCCTACTTCGCCTGGCTCAACGGCGACTACGGCAGCGGCAGCGGCAAGACCACGCAGGTCATCGGCAACGGCGCCTTCGCCGGCCAGGTCACGATCACGCCCGCGGCCTCGCGCAACGGCAGCACCATCACCGATGCACAGGTGCAGGCCGAACTGGCCGCGCAGATCAGCGCCGGCCACCTCGCGGCGCCGAACGCCAACACCTACTACGCCGTGTACTTCCCGAAGGGCAAGTCGATCAGCCAGGGCGGTTCGTCCTCGTGCGTCTCGGGCGGCTTCTGCGCGTACCACGGCACCGTCGTCGGCAGCTCGGCGACCTGGACCTACGGGGTGCATCCGGACAACAGCGCGGGCTCGGGCTGCGACTCGGGCTGCGGCAGCAGCACGGCCTTCGCCAACATGAGCTCCGTGGCCTCGCACGAGATGATCGAGACGGTCACCGATCCGGACGTCGGCATCGCCACGACCTACGCATCTCCGCTGGCCTGGTACAACAAGACCTACGGCGAGATCGGCGACATCTGCAACGGCCAGCAGGGCAGCGTCCTCGGCACCGACGGCGTGACCTACACCGTGCAGACGGAATGGTCGAACTCGAAGTCGGCCTGCCGCGTGCAGTGATCGACAACGGCGCGGCGCGCCGCTGAAGCCCGCGGCCCGCCGGCGGACGATCGGATCGCCGCCAGCGGGCCCGCGCCGGGCCGGCGGGCGCCTGACGCACCCAGGCCCCCCGCAAGGATGTCGTCGCTTGCTGGGCAGGTGCGCTTTTCTGGTCCTTGACGGCCGGCGCGCGGCTCACTTGACGATCGGCCGCACCGTGGTGAAGCCGCCATCCACGGCGATCACCTGGCCGGTGATGCGGGCGGCACCGTCCGACAGCAGCCACGCCACGACGTCGGCCACCTGCTCCGCCGTCTGCACGCCGCCGAGCGGGTACTGGCGGCCCGCGCCCTCGCGCATCGCGTCGATGCGCAGCATGAACAGCGCGCCCTCGAGGTTCAGCCGCAGCGTCTCGCGGATGTCGGCCTCGGTGCTGCGATGCAGCGGCGACACCAGGGTGCTGCCGACGCAGTGCGCCAGCAGGTCCGGCGGCTGCCCCAGCAGTTCCACGGCGGCGGCCATGGCCAGCGCGGCGCCTTCGGGCGTCGTCGTGTCGGCCATCACGCGCGCGTCGGCATCGACCGCCACCAGCGTCTGCGCATTGCGCCCCGCCACGACGACGCGGTGGCCGGCATGCCGCAGCGCGCGACCACGGCGCGGCCGATGCCGCCGGTCGCGCCCGTCACCAGCGCGACGCCCGGTGGGTCGGCGCTCGTGGTCTGCGCCACACGCGCCGCACGACCAGCAGCCCGCGATAGCCGATCTCGAGCAGCGCCGGGAACGGCCGACGGCTCAGCAGCCGGCCCAGGGGCGCGAAGCGCGGCAGGCTGCACCACAGCGCGGTGAAGGCCGCCGCCCCGCTGCGCAGCCGGCCGTCGGCGGTGCGCACATGCAGCCGCGCCAGCGCGGCGGGACGCGGCAGGTCGGCGCCGAGCGCAGCGTCCGGGCAAGAGGTGGCGTCGACCCACGCGAGCGCCGCCGCGCCCGCCTGGCGCCGGTACAGGGCGATCTCGCGCGAGCAGACGGGGCATTCACCGTCGAAATAGACGATCAGAGGGACGGACGGTTCGGAAGACATGAACTGGAATGTATGCAAAACTGGCGTCAAATCATGGTCGATAGTCGATTGCCAGCCTAAAAAGACGAGATAACCCGATTCAATTCATGTTCATTGATCCCAACCCGCCAGCGCGTTCGACCGGCCTGCCCGCCCCCGCGCCGCCGCCCGCCGACGACGCGACGCCCCGCTATCGAAGCGGCGCGGTGGCCCGCATGATCCAGATGCCGGTGTCGACGCTGCGCGTGTGGGAGCGCCGCTACCGCGTCGCCCAGCCCGCCATCACCGCGTCGGGCCATCGCCTGTATTCCGCCACCGACGTGCGCCGGCTGGCGCAGCTCAAGCAGCTCACCGACACCGGCCATGCCATCGGTTCCATCGCGGCGCTGAACGAGGAGCAGCTGCGCCAGGTGGCGTCGACCCATGCGACCTCGCTGACCCTGCGTCGCGCGGGCCCCGGCACGGGCCCGACCGCGGCGGCCGGGCCCTGGCGCATCGTCGTCGTCGGCGCGGCGCTGGCACGCCGGCTGCAACGCCCGGCGCTCGCGCAACGCCTGGGGCGGCCGCTGCAGGTGCTCGGCGTGCACGACGATCTCGCGCAGGTGGCGCCGGCGCCCGCGGACGCACCCGTCGACGCCCTGCTGCTCCTGGCGCCGCGCGTCGACGCGGACACCCTGGACCGGCTCCAGGCGGCCGTCGCCACCAGTGGCGCCCGGCGCGTCGCCCTGCTGTACGGCTTCGGCGCCACGCCCATCTGCGACGCGATTGCGGCCGCGGGCATCGCCGTGCTGCGCGAGGCCCAGGACGACCGGGCGCTGGCGGTCTGGCTGCGCCAGCTCGCCGACACCCCGGCGGCCGCCGACCCCATGTCCTCGGCCGATCCGGCGGCCATGCCGTCCCTGATCGCCGAGGTCGCCCCGCGCCGCTACGACGACGCGGCGCTGACCGACTTCGCCAGCCTGTCGTCGACGATCGCCTGCGAGTGCCCGCGCCACATCGCCGAGCTGCTGATGCAGTTGTCGCACTTCGAGGCCTACAGCGCGGACTGCGCGCACCGCAGCCCGGCCGACGCCGCCCTGCACGACGACCTGCGGCGCGTGGCGGGCACGGCGCGCGGCCTGTTCGAAGCCGCGCTGGAGCGGGTGGCGATCGAGGAAGGTCTGATGCTGCCACGCTGACCGGCCCGGCCGGGCGGCCGCGACGCCTGGACGACCGGCGGACGGGAGATATCCCTTTCGACATGGATGCGGTCGAACTTTCGATTGGATTCGCCGCTGCCCGTCCCCTAAGCTTCGCCACTCGCCGACCGCGGGACCGGGGGCGTGGCAGCGGCCACGGTCCGGGCGCGTGCCGGCGACGCATCGCCCCCCTCATGAACCGAAGCAATCCGACAAGCACATGACTGACGCCGTTCGACCGCCGCCGCGCTACCAGGGCGTGTTTCCCGTGGTGCCGACGATCTTCGACGACGGGGGCGCGCTCGACCTGCCGGGCCAGCGGCGCTGCGTCGACTTCATGATCGACGCCGGCTCCACCGGGCTGTGCATCCTCGCCAACTTCTCCGAGCAGTTCGCCCTCGGCGACGACGAACGCGAGACGCTCGCGCGCGCCATCATCGAGCACGTGGCCGGCCGCGTGCCGGTGATCGTGACCACCACGCACTTCTCGACCGACATCTGCCTCGCACGCAGCCAGCGCGCGCAGGCGCTGGGCGCCGCGATGGTGATGGTGATGCCGCCCCACCACGGCGCCACGCTGCGCGTCGGCGAGAAGCAGATCGACCGGTTCTTCGGCCGGCTGAGCGCGGGCCTGCGCATCCCGATCATGATCCAGGACGCGCCGATGGCCGGCACGCCCCTGTCGGCGACCTTCCTGGCGCAGCTCGCGCAACGCCACGACAACGTGCGCTACTTCAAGATCGAGACGGCCGGCGCGGCCAGCAAGCTGCGCGAGCTGATCGAACTCGGCGGCGCCGCGATCGAGGGCCCCTGGGACGGCGAGGAGGCCATCACGCTGCTGGCCGACCTCGACGCCGGCGCCACCGGCGCGATGACCGGCGGCGGATTCCCCGACGGCATCCGCGCCATCGTCGACCCCTTCGTGGCCGGCCGGCGCGAGGAGGCCGTGGCCGCCTACGCGCGCTGGCTGCCGCTGATCAACTACGAGAACCGGCAAGGCGGCTTCCTCACGGCCAAGGCCCTGATGAAGGAGGGCGGGATCATCGCGTGCGACGCGCCGCGCTGCCCGTATCCGCCGATGGCGGCGCCGGTGCGCCACGGACTGCTCGACGCCGCGCGCCGGCTGGATCCGCTGGTCCTTCGGTGGGCTCGATGAGGCACGCGCCGGACCGCACGGCTCGCCGCGTCCGATGACCCGCGGGCCCGAACTGCCGGGCGCCGGCGCGACCCTGCGCGCGCACGGCCGGATGCCCGACGGCCGCCCGGTGCAGGAGGTCACCCTCTCCGACGGCACGGGCCTGGTGCTCAAGGCCATCACCCTGGGCGGCATCGTCACGATGCTGGCCGTGCCCGGTCGCGACGGCCGGCTCGCCAACGTGGTGTGCTGCCTCGACGGGCTCGACGACTACGCGCGGCACAACCCGTATTTCGGCATCATCGTCGGCCGCTACGCGAACCGGATCGCCGGCGGCGAGCTGACCATCGACGGCACGACGCACGCGCTGGCGCGCAACGACCGCGGCAACTGCCTGCATGGCGGCGAGCACGGCTTCGGCACCCGCGTGTGGGACGTCGAATCGGTGCGCCAGCACGACGCCGCGCTCGGCGGACCGGCGGTGACCCTGCGCTACGTCAGCGCCGACGGCGAGCAGGGCTTCCCGGGCCGCGTCGACGCGCGCGTCACCTACTCCGTCGGCGCCGACTCGTCGTGGCGCATCGACTACGAGGCGACCACCGACCAGCCGACCGTCGTCAACCTGAGCCACCACGACTACTTCAACCTGGCCGGCGCCGGCTCCGCGCTGGATCACCTGCTCATGCTGCCGGCCAGCCGCTACAACCCGGTCGACGAGCGCCTGATCCCCACCGGCATCGCCGGCGTCGAGGGCACGCCGTTCGACTTCCGCGTCGCCACGCCCATCGGGCGCCGCCTTGGCGACGACCACGCGCAGCTCCGGGTCGCCGGCGGCTACGACCACAACTGGATCGTCGACGCGCCCGCGGACGACGGGCCGCGCGTGGTGGCCCGCCTGGCGGATCCGGGCTCGGGGCGCACGATGACGATGTTCAGCACCGAGCCGGCGATCCAGTTCTATTCCGGCAACTTCCTGGACCCCAGCCTGCCCGGCACCGGCGGCCGCTACGCCCGCGGTTCAGGCATCTGCCTGGAAACCCAGCACAGCCCCGACTCGCCGCACCACCCGGACTGGCCGTCGACGCTGCTGCGCCCCGGCGCGGTGTACCGCAGCTGCACCCTGCATCGATTCGCGATCGAGGAGTCCTTGCCCGGCCAGTCTTGAGACGCGCGGGCGGCGGCCGCCGCCCGGTCGCCTCAATGCGAATCGCGCGGGACGGCGGCGCCGCTGGCGCCCACCAGGAAGTCGAGGTCGGCCCCCAGGTGCGCCTGCTGCACGTGGTCCACGTAGAGCTTGGCCCAGCCGCGGTCCGGGGCCGGCAGCGGCGCCCAGAGCGCGCGGCGGCGCGCCAGCTCCGCATCGTCGACCTCCAGCCGCAGGCTACGCGCGGGAACGTCGAGTTCGATCATGTCACCGTTCTCGACCAGAGCGAGTGGGCCGCCGGCCGCGGCCTCGGGCGAGGTGTGCAGAACCACGGTGCCGTAGGCGGTGCCACTCATGCGCGCATCGGAGATGCGCACCATGTCCGTGATGCCCTTGCGCAGCACCTTGGGCGGCAGCGGCATGTTGCCGACTTCCGCCATGCCGGGATAACCGCGCGGGCCGCAGTTCTTCAGCACCATGATGCAGTGTTCGTCGATATCCAGCGCCTCATCGTCGATGCGCGCGTGGAAGTCCTCGATGGACTCGAACACGACCGCTCGGCCGCGGTGCTGCAGCAAGTGCGCCGAGGCCGCCGAGGGCTTGATCACGGCGCCGTCCGGCGCGAGGTTGCCGCGCACGACGGCGATGCCGGCGTCGGCCATGAACGGTTCGGCCAGCGGGCGGATGACCTCGCGGTTCCAGCACGGCGCGGCCGCGATGTTCTCGCCGATCGTGCGTCCGTTGACCGTCGGCGCCTCGAGATGCAGCAGGGTCGCGATCTCGCGCAGCACCGCGGGCAGACCGCCGGCGTAGAAGAAGTCCTCCATCAGGAACTTGCCGGAGGGCTGCAGGTCGACCAGGCACGGCACGTTCGCGCCGAGCCGATCCCAGTCGGTCAGCTTCAGGTCGATGCCGATGCGGCCGGCGATCGCCAGCAGGTGGATCACGGCGTTGGTCGACCCGCCGATCGCGGCGTTGGTGCGGATCGCGTTCTCGAAGGCCTCGCGCGTGAGGATCTTCGTCATCGTCAGGTCTTCCTTGACCATGTCGACGATGCGCCGGCCCGTCATCTGGGCGAGCCGGTTGCGGCGCGTGTCGGCCGCCGGGATGGCGGCGTTCTCGGGCAGCGACATGCCCAGCGCCTCCACCATCGAGGCCATCGTCGAAGCCGTCCCCATCGTCATGCAGTTGCCCTTGGAGCGGTGCATGCAGCTCTCGGCGGCGGTGAAATCCTCCTGCGTCATCTCGCCGGCGCGCACCATCTCGCTCATCTTCCACACGCCGGTGCCCGAGCCGATGTCCTGGCCGCGGAACTTGCCGTTGAGCATCGGACCGCCGGACAGGCCGATCGTGGGCAGGTTGCAGCTCGCCGCGCCCATCATCAGCGCGGGCGTGGTCTTGTCGCAACCCATGAGCAGCACGACGCCGTCGATCGGATTGCCGCGGATCGACTCCTCGACATCCATGCTGGCGAGGTTGCGGAACAGCATCGCGGTGGGCCGCAGCTGCGTCTCGCCCAGCGACATGACCGGGAACTCCAGCGGAAACCCACCGGCCTCGTAGACCCCCCGCTTGACGAATTCCGCCAGTTCGCGGAAGTGGCCGTTGCAGGGCGTGAGTTCGCTCCACGTGTTGCAGATCCCGATCACCGGCCGGCCGTCGAGTTCATCGTGCGGATAGCCCTGGTTCTTGATCCAGCTCCGGTGGAGGAACCCGTCGCGGTCGTTCTTGCCGAACCACGCCTGGCTGCGGCGAACGGGTTTCTTTGTCTCCATGGGCTTCTCTTCTCGACTTGACGGGGCGGATCGTATCGCCGCACACTGATATTCGAAAAATAAAGATAAGCGCGTCTGACATTGCAAAAAAGGTATCCATGATCCAAGCTTCCAATTCCTCTCCGATGCAGCACGCCGCGGGTCCGATGACCCCGGCCCGCTTTCCCAGCCTGCGCGGTCGGCGCGTGTTCGTCACCGGCGGCGGCTCCGGCATCGGCGCCGCGATGGTCGAGGCCTTCGCGGCCCAGGGCGCGCTCGTGGCCTTCATCGACGTCGCGCAGGAGGCCAGCGCTGCCCTGGCGGCGCGCGTGCAGGAACGCGGCAGCGCCGCGCCGTGGTGGCGCGCCTGCGACGTGCGCGACGTGGCGGCGCTGCAGCAGGCCATCTCCGATGCGTCGGCCGCGCTCGGCGACTTCCATGTCCTCGTCAACAACGTGGCCAGCGACGACCGCCACGCCCTGGAAGCGGTGACGCCCGCGTACTGGGACGAGCGCATGGCGATCAACGAACGGCCCGCCTTCTTCGCGATCCAGGCCGTGGTGCCCGGCATGAAGCGGCTGGGCCAGGGCTCGGTGATCAACCTCGGCTCGACCGGCTGGCAGACCAAGGGGAGCGAATACCCGTGCTACGCGATCGCCAAGTCCTCGGTGAACGGCCTCACGCGCGGCCTGGCGAAGAGCCTGGGCGCCTTTCGCATCCGCGTGAACACTGTCTCGCCCGGCTGGGTGATGACCGAGCGTCAGGTGCAGAAATGGCTGACACCCGCCGGCGAGGACGACATCGCGCGCAACCAGTGCCTGCCCGACAAGCTGCAGCCCGACGACATCGCGCAGATGGTGCTCTTCCTGGCGGCCGACGATGGCCGCATGTGCACCGCGCAGGAGTTCAAGGTGGACGCCGGCTGGGCGTGAGCCTCAGCCGAGGCCGCTGCCGCCCAGCGTCGTCCCGTAGACCGAGCAGGCCGCCGCCTTGACGGCACGAAGCATCACCTGCGCGGCCGGTGCCAGCAGGCGGTCGGTGCGCGTGATCAGCCCGAACGCGTCCATCTTGCAGCGCAACTCCAGCGGCAGGATCGACACCAGGCCGTGGTCCTGGTAGTACAGCGCCACGTCGGAGGCGATGACGCTGATCAGGTCGCCCTGCTCCAGCATCTTGGTCATGAACAGCAGCGCAGTGGTCTCGATCAGGTCGTTCGGCGCGGCGAGGCCTTCCTCCTGGAACATCAGCTCGAAGCGGTGGCGCAGCACGCTGCCGGGCGGCGGCACGATCCAGGCGTGCTGCGCCACGTCGGCCAGCGTCAGGCTGGGGCGCTCCGTCAGCGGGTGGCCGGGGCGCACGACGGCGGCCACCGGCTCCTCCACGAGCGCCTCGTAGCGCAGGTCGCTCTTGTCGTGGCGCGCGAACAGCCGCCCGATCACCATGTCGAGCTTGCCTTGCCCAAGCCGGTCGATCAGCACGTCGCTGGTATCGACCTGCAGCCCGACCCGCAGCGTCGGGTGCGCCACCTTCACCTGTGCCACCGCCTCGGGCAGCAGCGTGATCGCCGGCGCCGTGATCGTGCCGATGCTCACCGACCCGAAGCGACCGGCCTTCAGCGCATCGATTTCCTCGTGCGCCTGGCTCAGGCTGGCGAGCGCCATGCGCGCGTGGCGAATCATGGTTTCCCCGTACCACGTTGGGCGCACGCCACGCGGCAGGCGGTCGAACAGCTTGACCTCGAGCATGTCCTCCAGGTCCTTGAGCAGCTTGGAGGCCGCGGGCTGGGTCATGTTCAACAGCTGCGCAGCGCCGTGGATATTGCCTTCCTCCTCCATCGCCACGAGGAGCAGCAGCTGGCGGGTCTTCAGGCGGGCTCGGATGAACCAGTGCGTATCGGCGGTGGACATGTTTCGGATTGCACAGCACGTGCGTGTCAAGGATGCTTGAATGTATATGGCAATATGCCAAAAATCTATTAGGCAGTTATCCCAGCGGTTCGTACCATCGCGGCCATCGAAGGCGGTGTGGCGGCCCGATCTGCGCTCGTGCGAGCGCGCCGGTCGGGCAGTGCCTGCAGCCGCCGCCGATGATCGAAAACCCGAGCCGGAACGGCCGACTTTTGGAGACAAGAAGTGAACTTCCTCAAGACAGTGCTGGCCACCGTGGCCTTGGGCGTGGCGACCGTCGGCGCCGCGCAGGCGCAGGACAAGGGCACGGTCGGGATCGCCATGCCGACCAAATCGTCCGCACGCTGGATCGCCGACGGCGACAACATGGTCAAGGTGCTGCAGGCGCACGGCTACAAGACCGACCTGCAATACGCCGAGGACGACATCCCCAACCAGCTCGCGCAGATCGAGAACATGGTCACCAAGGGCGACAAGGTGCTGGTGATCGCGTCGATCGACGGCACCACGCTGTCCAACGTGCTGCAGAAGGCGGCCGACAAAGGCGTCAAGATCATCGCCTACGACCGCCTGATCAAGGGCTCGAAGAATGTCGACTACTACGCCACGTTCGACAACTTCCAGGTCGGCGTGCTGCAGGCCGACTCGATCGTCGCCGCGCTCAAGCTGAAGACGGCCAAGGGCCCGTTCAACATCGAGCTGTTCGGCGGCTCGCCGGACGACAACAACGCGTTCTTCTTCTACAACGGCGCGATGTCGGTGCTCAAGCCGTACATCGACTCCGGCAAGCTCGTGGTGCGCAGCAAGCAGCTTGGCATGGACAAGGTCTCCACGCTGCGCTGGGACGGCGCGGTCGCGCAGGCGCGCATGGACAACCTGTTGTCGGCCTACTACGCCGGCGCGCACGTCGACGCGGTGCTGTCGCCCTACGACGGCCTGTCCATCGGCATCCTGTCCTCGCTCAAGGGCGTGGGCTACGGCAAGGGCGGCGTCGCGATGCCGGTCGTCACCGGTCAGGACGCGGAAGTGCCGTCGGTCAAGTCCATCCTGGCGGGCGAGCAGACCACGACGATCTTCAAGGACACGCGCGAACTCGCCAAGGTCACCGCCGGCATGGTCGACGCCGTGCTCGGCGGCAAGTCGCCCGAGATCAACGACACCAAGACCTACAACAACGGCGTCAAGATCGTGCCCTCGTACCTGCTCAAGCCGGTGCTGGTGGACAAGACGAACTGGCACCACATCCTGGTCGACAGCGGCTACTACAAGGAAAGCCAGATCAAGTGACAGGACGGCCTCCGGCCGCGCAATGCCGCGGCCGCCTCCTCGGGAAGGCGAGTCCTTGCCCGTCACGGCCGAGCGCTTTCGCCCTTCGCTTGACCGAAATACGCCGTTCATTCCGCTCGCGACATGCATTCTTCTGACACCGTCATCGACAAGCCACCGGCAAGCGCCGGCATGCCGGCCGGCGAGCCCATCCTCGAGATGCGCGGCATCCGCAAGACCTTCCCCGGCGTGGTGGCGCTGGACAACGTCGACCTGACGGTGCGCGCCGGCGAGATCCACGCGATCGTCGGCGAGAACGGCGCCGGCAAGTCGACGCTGATGAAGGTGCTCAGCGGCGTCTATCCGCACGGCAGCCACGATGGCGAGATCCGCTTCGAGGGTCGGGTGCGCCAGTTCGGCGGCATCGCCGACAGCGAGGCCTGCGGCATCATCATCATCCACCAGGAGCTGGCGCTGGTGCCGCTGCTGTCCATCGCCGAGAACATCTTCCTCGGCAACGAGCCGCAGCGCTTCGGCGTCATCGACTGGGCCCAGGCAACGCGCCGCACGCGCGAGTTGCTGGCCAAGGTCGGCCTGAAGGAATCGCCGGCCGCCCTGATCACCAACCTGGGCGTGGGCAAGCAGCAACTGGTGGAAATCGCCAAGGCGCTGGCCAAGCGCGTGCGCCTGCTGATCCTGGACGAACCCACGGCCAGCCTCAACGAGCACGACAGCCAGGCCTTGCTGGACCTGCTGCTCGAGTTCAAGAACCAGGGCATCTCCTGCATCCTGATTTCGCACAAGCTCAACGAGATCTCGCGCGTGGCCGATGCGATCACCGTGCTGCGCGACGGCGCGACGGTGCGCTCGCTCGACTGCCGGACCGAGGTCGTCAGCGAGGATCAGATCATTCGCGCGATGGTCGGCCGCGAGCTGGCCGACCGCTACCCGCCGCGCGCGCGTCTCGCGCCCGACGCGGGCGAGACGGTGTTCGAGGTGCGCGACTGGCACGTCGCGCATCCCCTGCACGCGGCCCGCGACGTGGTCAAGGGCGTGAGCCTGAAGGTCAAGCGCGGCGAGATCGTCGGCATCGCCGGGCTGATGGGCGCCGGCCGCACCGAGCTCGCGATGAGCGTGTTCGGGCGTGCGTACGGCCAGCGCATCCGCGGCGAGGTGCGGATGCACGACCGGGTCATCGACGTGTCGACGATCCAGAAGGCCATCGGCCACGGCATCGCCTACGTCACCGAGGACCGCAAGAGCCTGGGCCTGCTGCTGGACGACGACATTCGCCACAACATCAGCCTGGCGAACCTGAAGGCCGTGTCCACGGGCGGCATCATCGACGGCGGCGCCGAGTTCGCCGCCGCGACCGACTACCGCCGCAAGCTCAACATCCGCTGCGCCAGCGTGACCCAGCAGACGGTCAACCTGTCGGGCGGCAACCAGCAGAAGGTGGTGCTGGGCAAGTGGCTGTTCTCCAAGCCCGAGCTGCTGATCCTGGACGAACCCACGCGCGGCATCGACGTCGGCGCCAAGTTCGAGATCTACTCGATCATGGCGGCGCTCGCGGACGAGGGCAAGTGCATCCTGATGATCTCCTCCGAGATGCCCGAGCTGCTGGGCATGTGCGACCGCATCTACGTGATGAACGAGGGCCGCTTCGTCGGCGAGTTCGCCGCAGCCGACGCGTCGCAGGAGAAGATCATGCGGGCGATCGTCAGGCAGGGCCTCGCGTGAACAACGTGTTGGACCAACATTACCCGTCAAGGGCGTGCGTGCCTGGCACGCACGCGGCATCATGACCATCATGGAAGACAAGATGACCCCGGAAAGCGCCGAAGCGCCGCTGCGCTCGTACGGCAGCTTCATCAAGAACAACATCCGCGAGTACGGCATGCTGCTGTCGCTCGTGGCGATCATGGCCTTCTTCCAGGTGATGACCGACGGCACGCTGCTCAAGCCGCTGAACCTGACCAACCTGATCCTGCAGAACAGCTACATCGTCATCATGGCGCTGGGCATGCTGCTGGTGATCGTGGCCGGCTACATCGACTTGTCGGTGGGCTCCGTGTCCGGATTCATCGGCGCACTGGCGGCCGTGCTGATGGTCAACTACAACTGGAACTTCGTGCCCGCGTCGCTGCTGTGCCTGGCCGCCGGCGCGGTGATCGGCGGCGCGCAGGGCTGGTTCGTCGCCTACCTGAAGATCCCGTCGTTCATCGTCACCCTGGCCGGCATGCTCGTGTTCAAGGGGCTCGCGCTGGCCTTGCTGCAGGGCCAGTCGGTGGGCCCCTTCCCCGATGAATTCCAGCTGCTGAGCTCGGGCTTCGTGCCCGACATCTTCAACGGCCAGACGCTGCGCATCAGCTCGCTGGTGCTCGGCGCCGCGGTGGCGGTCGCCCTGTTCGCGCTCAAGCTGCGCGAGCGCGCCGGCCACGTCCGCCATTCGATGGAGGAGGAGCCGGGCGCGTTCTTCCTCGCCAAGAACATCGCGTTCGCCGCGGTGATCGTCTGGTTCTGCTGGATGCTGGCGTCGTACAAGGGCCTGCCCGACGTGCTGATCGTGATGTTCGTGCTGATGCTGGTCTACGACTTCGTCACCCGCCGCACCACCATCGGCCGGCGCATCTACGCCCTCGGCGGCAATCCCAAGGCGGCGCGCCTGTCGGGCATCCGGACGGAGCGTCTGGCGTTCCTCACGTTCGTCAACATGGGCGCGCTCGCCGCGCTGGCGGGCCTCGTCTTCGCGGCCCGGCTCAACACCGCGACGCCCAAGGCCGGCGTGGGCTTCGAGCTCGACGTGATCGCCGCGTGCTTCATCGGCGGGGCCTCGGCCTCGGGCGGGGTCGGCAAGGTCCTGGGCGCCGTCATCGGCGCCTTCGTGATGGGCGTGATGAACAACGGCATGTCCATCCTCGGCATCGGCATCGATTACCAACAGGTGATCAAGGGCGTCGTCCTGCTGGCCGCGGTGTGCGTCGACGTCTACAACAAGAACAAATAGCAACGAGCACCGGCCGACGCGCCCCGCCCGGCGCTCGGCCGAACTTCAAGGCACCGACGCGCTGCACCCGGCGCGCGTTTGCGGCGGCACTTGCCCATGCAGTGCAAAGCCTTTCTCTGTGTCCCACCAAGACCATTCAGGAGACAAGCCCATGAAGACCCCCTTCCGCCTCTCGCCCGCCCTCGCCGCTACCCTGACCTGCATCGCGGGGCTGGTCGGCGCCACGTCCGCCCACGCGGTCGACTGGACCGGCTACATGCGCGGCGGCCCCGCCGCCACCACCGTCTCGGGCGAATCGCGCCAGTGCTACGGCCTGAACAGCCCCGGCCTGAAGTACCGTCTCGGCAACGAGTGCG